>ENA-OQIT01000329-OQIT01000329.1-human-gut-metagenome-genome-assembly--contig:-NODE-329-length-10065-cov-3.376233_pt1 | contig 10065 bp, 12 predicted proteins | sample MGYA00242587_ERZ504752 | MGnify/ENA primary metagenome ERZ504752 (study PRJEB26092, sample SAMD00036352) | human gut metagenome | host: Homo sapiens | study: EMG produced TPA metagenomics assembly of... | reverse complement strand
TGGGTACGATTGCATAATGGTCTGTGATCTGTCTTATCATTAACATATCTGGTCTTTGCCAGTATTTTTGTAATTTCCCTGTTCAATAATGTGCTGTGCGTATTTCCGCTGTATGTTCATAATTACGCAGTCCGGAAATATTCTTATAAATCTCCTTTGCTGCCGCAGTAGACAATACACGGGCATCTGTTCTGGGATAAGTGACCAGTTTCTTTTCATACAGTTCCTGTACGATTTTTAATGTCTCATCCGGGCTGATCTTGAACAGCTTGGAGCACACATTCTGAAGCTCCGCCAGGTTAAATAAAAGCGGCGGATTCCTGTTCTCTTTTTTCCGCTCGATTTTCTCTACTGTACATTGCAGTGGCTGACTCACAGACAGCTCCTGTATCAGTTTTTCAGCATAGGCTTTCTCTTTAAATCCGTTCTCTTTATACAGATAAGGAGTCTGGAAATATCTGCTGCCTTCCACAGCTCTCCATTCTCCCTCAAAGTTTTCTCCCTCAAGGGCAATGCAGCTGAGTACGCGGTAAAACGGAGTTTTCACAAACGCACGGATCTCGCGTTCTCTTCGCACTACCATTCCAAGCACACAGGTCATAACCCGTCCTACAGAAATGGCCTGATATTTCGTATTTAAATAATTTGACACACTGTTTCCATAACGCAGTGTCAGTACACGGGAAAAATTAATTCCCATGAGATAGTCTTCTTTTGCTCGAAGATAGGCTGAAGCAGAAAGATTGTCATATGCTGACAGATCCTTTGCCTCTCTGATTCCTCTCATGATCTCTTCTTCTGTCTGAGAGTCAATCCAGACTCTCTTTTCTTTTTTTCCATGAACACCTGCCATCTGTGCCACCAGACGGTAGATGTATTCTCCCTCGCGTCCGGAGTCGGTACACACGTAAATGGTGTCCACATCCTCACGGTTAAGCAGTCCTTTGACAATCTCAAACTGCTTCTGCACTCCGGGGATCACTTCATATTTAAATTCGCGCGGCAAAAAAAGGCAGGGTATCTAAACTCCACCTTTTATATTTGATATCATATTTTTCCGGGTAGCTCATGGTGACCAGGTGTCCCACACACCAGGTCACCACGCTGTCCTGAGATTCCAGGTAGCCATCCCGTCTTTGTCCGTTGATTTTCAAAGCTTTTGCGAATTCCTGCGCCACACTGGGCTTTTCGGCTATGTATAAAGCTTTTGACATATTATTTATCTGCACTCATCTTTCTGAGCGGCCATGCCAGCAACAGGGCACCGCCCACCATATTTCCTAAAGTTACTACTACCATGCTCTTTACCATGGCTCCAAGGGATAATCCAGGTACCAGGCAGTATGCGGTAACAAAGATTCCCATATTTGCGATGCAGTGCTCAAATCCGCTTACAACGAATCCTGAGATACACATAACGATCATCAGGAATCTTCCTGCATCACTCTTTAATTTCATACCACAAAGCACGCCAAGACAGACGAAGAAGTTACAGAGCACTGCTCTGAAGAACATCTGTCCGAGCGGAATACTCAGTTTATTTCCAATGAATCCCGCAAAATAGTCTGCTGTTCCGGATGCTCCTGCACCTACAAACAACAATGCTAAAATTGCACATCCGACAAAGTTTCCAAGGTAGCTTACGCCCCATACCTTACCGGCCTCTTTCCAGCTTACCTGTTTATCATAGGCTCCGAACGCCATTACCATATTATTTCCTGTAAAAAGCTCGCCGCCTACGAAGCTGATCAGAAGCACTGCAATGGAGAATACTAATGCCCCCACAAATTTTCCCCATTCAGGCATGGTCTTGGAGAATACGTTTCCAACTACATTACTGTAGATCATAGCCACATCAATAAAAAATCCCGCCATGACCGCACGTATAAAGTACTTGAAAAAATTGGTATTCACCAGGTTACTCTTGGCTTTCGCCGCGTTTGACACTTTCTGTACATCTTCGTAATTCATAACTACACCTCCGCAATGTATTTTATTGAGAACATTATATCACCTGAATATCTGTTTCACAACCGAAATCGTCAAACAATTCAAGAATATTCATCAGATTTGTAATTATGTTCCATTATATTCGAAGATTTTTATAGCAATTCCATATACTAATGCAATCGAGACAGTTCGGCAGAATACAAAGGACAAGAAAGATATCTGCAGACATGCTGACGCAGGAGAAAATGTCTGAAAGTAAAGCTGATTTTTTTATTCAAATACAACTGCTTTATCCTGCAATTCTGTTACATATCCGATAACACCGCCGAAGATATCCATACCTGCAAGCTCTTCTGCAAGGGCATCGGCTTCTTCTGCCGGTACTGCAAGCAGAAGTCCGCCGGATGTCTGCGGATCAAATACCAGATCCTCCATCCAGAGTTCCTTAATCTCACTTCGTACTTCATCGCCTGCGAAGTCACGATTTCTGTATGCACCTTCAGGAATCAGCCCCATCTGTGCATACTCTTCAACACCCTCAATGATCGGAAGTTTCTCAGACTGGATCACCAGGGTTTTCCGGCTGCCTTTTGCCATTTCCAGACTGTGACCTGCAAGACTGAATCCTGTTACGTCGGTGCAGCTGTGGATCGTGTATTTAGATGCAATCTCTGCTGCATATTTGTTCAGCTTCGCCATGATTTTCTGAACTCTCTCAATTTCTTCCTGAGACGCCATTTCTGCCTTAATGGCAGTGTTAAGGATTCCACAGCCCAGCGGTTTGGTAAGAATAAGGATGTCTCCTTCTTCTGCGCCGTAATTTTTCCACATTTTGTCCGGATGCACATAACCAGTTACACAGAGTCCGTATTTCGGTTCTTTATCATTGATAGTATGCCCGCCTGCAAGGACTGCTCCGGCTTCCATGACCTTATCTGCACCGCCGCGCAGAATCTGCTCCAGTACTTCCGGACCAAGGCAGTTTGGAAATGCTACCACATTTAATGCCAGTTTCGGAACACCGCCCATTGCATAGACATCACTCAGTGCATTGGCTGCTGCGATCTGCCCGTACATATACGGATCATCCACTACTGGCGGAAAAAAGTCTACTGTATGGATCATTGCCAGTTCATCATTAATCTTGTATACTGCTGCATCATCTGATGTCTCCGGACCTACCAGAAGCATCGGATCTGTAAATTTCGGAAGTTTGCCTACTACCTGTGCCAGAACCTTCGGGCCAATCTTAGCACCGCATCCGGCTGCACTGGCAAGCTGTGTAAGACGCACTTCATTTTTTTTCATTTCATTTCCCATAAGTCAGTTCACCCCAATTGATCTCCATATTCAGAATCTCCTCGTAACTGTTCAATACTTTCGTTACTGTAAACGGAGTGAACAGTAACGTACTTTCACAGCCGACAGACTGCCGAATAGTTACATATCTTCTATAACAAGAGATTCAGTGCTATCATTGTATCATGTTTTCACATATCCGTCAAAATGTGAACCGTTTACCATATATCAGGTGTTCCTATAAATCTTTCCATTTTACGCAAGAATCCTATAAATCTTTTCATATTCCAGATCCTGTTCCTTCATATAGGAAGCTGTTTCTTCTTCGTTCTGTTCCCCACATTTCCACGCAAGGCCGCAGGAAGCTGATATTTCTCTTGGCACAGGGATCAGTCTGCCTGTAAATTTGTTTTTCTTACATTCCCTTTCCATGGCAATTGCCTGAGTGGTAGTTTCAAAAGTCACCACTGTTGTCAGAACTTTTTCTTTCATAATCCGTCGTGTCCTCATAAAAAGAGGCACCGTTACCGGCACCTCTTTTATTATTTTCTATAAATTATTTCGCCTGGATATATCCTTTTGCTTTTAAGGTTTCAGCACAGAGAACTGCTCCGCCTGCTGCACCTCTGACTGTATTGTGGGAAAGTCCTACGAATTTCCAGTCATATACGGTGTCTTCACGAAGACGTCCTACAGATACGCCCATGCCATGTTCGAAGTTTACATCCTCTGTAACCTGCGGACGGTTGTCCTCTTCCAGATACTGGATGAACTGCTTCGGAGCACTTGGAAGTTCTAATTCCTGTGGAAGTCCCTTGAACTCTACTAATGCTTTGATAAGCTGCTCCTTAGTAGGGTTCTTACGGAATTTAACGAATACAGCTGCTGTATGTCCGTTCAGTACCGGTACACGGATACACTGGCATGTGATAACCGGTTCTGTAGCAGGTTTGATTACACCGTCTTCTACTTTACCCCAGATTCTTAATGGCTCTTTCTCGCTCTTCTCTTCCTCGCCACCGATGTATGGGATGATGTTTCCAACCATTTCCGGCCAGTCCTTAAATGTCTTACCTGCTCCGGAGATTGCCTGATATGTAGTAGCAACTACTTCATATGGCTCGAACTCTTTCCATGCAGTTAATACAGGAGCATAACTCTGGATAGAACAGTTTGGTTTAACAGCGATAAATCCGCGTGTTGTTCCAAGACGTTTCTTCTGGGATTCGATTACATCGAAGTGTTCCGGATTGATTTCCGGCACTACCATCGGTACATCCGGTGTCCATCTGTGAGCACTGTTGTTGGAACAACCGGTGTCTCTGTCTTAGCATATTCTTCTTCGATCTTCTTGATCTCTTCTTTTGACATATCTACAGCAGAGAATACGAAATCAACTGTTGCAGCAACCTTCTCTACTTCGTTTACGTTCATAACAACAAGATTCTTGACACCCTCCGGCATTGGAGTATCCATTTTCCATCTTCCGCCAACTGCCTCTTCGTATGTCTTTCCTGCACTTCTCGGACTTGCAGCTACAGTTACAACTTCAAACCATGGATGATTCTCAAGCAGAGAGATAAATCTCTGACCTACCATACCTGTAGCACCTAAAATACCGACTCTAAGCTTTTCACTCATAATATCTTTCTCCTCTTTATCTTCTGCCCGCGTCTCTACCCTTTCGCGGACATTTTTATCCAGGTGTCCTTATATTGCGTACATCTGTCTTTCTTGTACATACTATAACAAACCAAAATAAATTGCAAGCATTTTTTTTAATTTTCTTCCAGATATTTTTTGTTCTCAGCGATCACTTTCTCCATCACGTCAGGTCCCGGTGCACCGATGGTCATACGTTTTTCCACACAGGTTTTCATACTGATTGCTTCGTAAATATCGTTCTCGAATACCGGGCTGATGGCTTTATATTCTTCAAGAGGAAGTTCATCCAGAGAAATCCCTTTATCAATACAGGTAAGCACCAGACGGCCTACAATGCCGTGTGCATCGCGGAAAGGTACTCCATGATTTACCAGATAATCGGCTGCATCTGTAGCATTTGTAAAGCCATTCTTTGCACTTGCTTCCATATTCTGTTTGTTGAACTGCATAGTAGAGATCATGCCTGTAAAGAGGGCAAGACATCCTTTTACAGTGTCAATGGCATCAAATGTAAGTTCTTTGTCTTCCTGCATATCTTTGTTGTATGCAAGAGGGATTCCCTTCATGGTTGTAAGGATAGATGTTAATGCTCCGTATACACGACCTGTTTTTCCTCTTACAAGTTCTGCGATATCCGGGTTCTTTTTCTGAGGCATGATACTGCTGCCTGTGCTGTAGGCATCGTCTATCTCTACGAAGCGGTATTCATTGGAGTTCCACATAATGATTTCTTCGCAGAAACGGCTCATGTGCATCATAATTGTGGAGAATGCGGACAGAAGCTCAATCACATAGTCTCTGTCTGATACAGAGTCCATGCTGTTTCTGGTCGGGCCGTCGAAACCGAGAAGCTGTGCTGTATATTCTCTGTCAAGTGGGTAGGTGGTTCCTGCCAGTGCACCTGCACCCAGAGGGCAGGTGTTCATTCTCTTACGGATATCTGCAAGTCTGCTTCTGTCACGTACAAACATTTCAAAGTATGCACCTACGTGGTGAGCCAGTGTGACCGGCTGCGCTTTCTGGAGGTGTGTGAAGCCTGGCATGTATGTGTGGACATTCTCTTCCATGATCTTCTGAAGTGCTTCGAGAAGTTTCTTTACCAGTTCGTCTGTCTCGTCAATCTCATCTCTTACATAGAGTTTCATGTCAAGGGCTACCTGGTCGTTACGGCTTCTTCCTGTGTGAAGTTTCTTGCCTGCATCACCGATTCTGTCGATAAGGTTTGCTTCTACAAAGCTGTGGATATCTTCATATTCGGATGTGATCTCGAGTTTGCCGGATCTTACATCTGCAAGGATTCCGTCAAGACCTGCTTCGATCTGATCTTTTTCTTCTGCTGTCAGGATTCCCTGTCTGGCGAGCATTGCTACGTGTGCTTTGCTGCCTCTGATGTCCTGCTCATAGAATTTCTGGTCAAAAGAGATGGATGCATTGAAGTTATATACAAGTTTGTCTGTTTCTTTTGTGAAACGTCCGCCCCAAAGCTGTGCCATTGTGTTATTCCTCGTTTCTTCTTTATTTTTGGTATTATTGCTTTTACGTGTTAGTGTAACATATTTTTTCAGTATTGCAAAGTAGTTAGTTTGGAATCATTCAAAAGGTACGTGAAGAAAAAGAAAGGTGTGTTGTAGGCTTAGTTTCGGAACCCTGTAATTCTAAGGCATTCGGGAATCTGCTAAAACCATGAGCCGCCCTCTCAAACTCGCTCCGTTGCAAACTTCGCTCAGACACGTGAGACGGTCGGCTCATAACGCAGATTCCCGAATACCAAGAATTACAAGAACCCTCAAATGCGCCCCAACACACCTTCTTTTTCTTCACTGGGTATTGGCTATATGTTACATAATTGTGGTTACTGCTTTATTTTCTGTTTTCAGCCTCTCTTCGGGAATAGACGCAACCGCAGTAGTTCTGACGGTAGAGGTCGTATTCGTGGGATAGTTCGATGGAACGTTTGTAGCCGTTTTTTTTCTGAAGTCAGATGGGAGGTGTTGGACGTGGTAGATTTCTGCCAGTTCTTGTCCGATTTCGTTAATCTTGGCTGCGTTTTTCAGAGGGCTGATGGAAAGGGTGGTGGTAAAATAGTCATAGCCGCCCTCTTCTGCCAGTTTTGCTGCTTCTTCCATGCGGAGGCGGTAGCATTTGAAGCAGCGTTCGCCACCTTCGGGTACGTCTTCGAGGCCTTTTGCCATCTGGAAGAATTCCTGTGGGTCGTAGTGACCCTCTATCAGTTTGACAGGGTGTTCAAATTCCATGGAGTTTACAAGACGGGTAATTTCATGGACTCGTTTGCGATATTCTTCTTCCGGGTAGATGTTTGGGTTGTAGTAGAATACTGTGATGTTGAAATATTTTGACAGGTATTCCAGTACGTAACTGCTGCAGGGTGCACAGCAGCTGTGGAGAAACAGGCTTGGGATCTTGTTATCTTTTTGCGCCTGATCTATAAGTTTTTCCAGTTCTTTCTGATAGTTTCGTTTATTCAACAGTATTATTATATCCTTTCTGCATCTTCACAAATGCTTTTTATTATCTTTTAATAAAATGCGAATACCTGTTCAGGTATTCTCTATTGTGCCTTCGTAATGATTCTTTGTATTTTTTAACTTCCTGCACTCTCCTATTCGTTCGCCCATTTTTACAATAGTCTCATATCCCTCTTCTGTATTCTCGATCAGATCATAGGCAATACGGACTTTTCCCGGCTGGATGAGGAGGATTATTGTGGAACCTCCGAATTCGAAGTTGCCTTTTTCCTGGCCTTTCTTTACTGTGGCAGGATTTTTATGGAGATTTGTGATTTTTCCTACCATCATGGCGCCTACTTCCATCATGAGGATGGTTCCGAATTGTTTTGTTTTCAGCAGAGTGTATTCTCTGGCGTTTTCTTTGTAGATGGGATATACATCGTTTGCTGCAGGATTCACTGTGTGGAAAACGCCGGGCAGAGTTACATTCGCGGATTTTCTTCCATCTGCCACATAGCAGTAATGATGATAGTCATCTACTGTCAGTCTGAAAATCAGCGCATAGCCGCCTGTGTATCTCTCAGCAATTGCCTTATTCTTCAGAAGCTGTCCTGCTGTATATTCTGTATCTTTGATGCTGAAACGTGAGTCTGAGCTGATCCTGTGTACGGAAAGTTTTCCGTCACAGGGGCTGATCAGGATGTTTTCGCGCATATCGATCGGGCGTTCTTCTTTTCGGATGCGCCTTATAAAGAAGTCATTCCATGAAGAGAAGTTCTGTTTTTCGTAAATGCTCAGGTCAATCTTGTTGTTTTTTACAAAATCCGGTACAAATCTGGCAGAAAGTCTGGTGTTAAGCAGGACTCCCGCTGCCTTTGACACGAAAGGTCTGATCAGGAGTTTCAGGCAGAGTCTGCCACCCCGGTCATTATATAAATGCCGCAGGAATTTATCCTGCTCATTCTCTTCAATCGTGATATTTCCTTTTCTGTCAATATACTTCATTCGTATCTTCCCTCCATAAAAGTATAACCGCAGCCTCCCCGTTTCCCGGGAACCGCTGCGGCCAGTCAACAGTTATATTTATTTTATATCAAACGGAACATCTTCGCAAGTGCAAGTGCCACGACTGCAACCAGCAGGATACGTACCGGATTCTGAGGTTTTTTTACCTTGATATCCAGAATAAAAAGCAGTCCCACGATAATCACTGCAATATGTATCACAATCAGGAAATAGAGTCCGCAATATCTTCTCATCAGATAAAGGAACGGCAGGATGATCGCCATGGATGTGATCGGAAGCCCCTGATAATACTGTCTGTTCTCAGAAGTCTCATTCTGTCTCTTTGCTTCTGAAACATTAAAATATGCAAGGCGGATGACAGATGCCACACTGTAAAAAATAAGCGCCCCAATCCCCGCCGATGTATTCACACCCAGACAGTAACAGATCATTGCCGGAAAAATACCAAAGCAGACCACATCACATAAGGAATCGATCTGAATCCCGAAATTCTTCTCATCATCCGTACGGTTCTTCTTTGTTCTGGCTATCTTTCCGTCAAACATATCACACAGTCCGGAAAGCGCCAGACAGAAAATCGCAACCTTAAAATCCCCCTCCAGAGCCCTGGTAATTCCAAATACGGAAATTCCCAGACTTATATAAGTCAATATTACCGTATAATCATAAATTCCTAAAAACATATTTTCTCCCCCTACTTTTCTTCTTGTTCTTTTCTTCCTATTATGAAATACGCCACACAGGTCATCACTGCACTGATAAGCATCTGTGCATAATAGGAAATTCCTCTGCTGAGCAGCATTGCAGGAAGTAATGCTTCTCCGAAAACCGGTGCAAACATCACCAGATAAAGAGACTCACTGATTCCCATTCCTCCGGGTAAAGGCAGCATATCAACAGAGACAGATATGACAGACTGCAAAATCGTAAGGGTTATAATGGAATATCCATGAAATCCCAGCGAACGGTATACCCAGTATGTAACTGTAAATAACAAAATCCTCTGCACCATAGTGATCAGTAACACTTTCAGGATCACCAGCTTGTGACTTGCCCAGAAAGCCGCAGTTTCATGATACTGGTCCATAGACGCTTCCAGTTTCTCAAGCCGGGTTGTCTTTGGCTTAAGGAAACGGAAATGTTCAATAAGTTTCAGACCTTTTACCATGATCCATTTCGCCAGTCCAGGTGCAAATACAAGGATCATCATGAAAGTAACGCAGAAAATATTCAGACCTACACCCAGGTAAAACACCCACATGTACTGGCCAAGATATCCTTCCAGAAAGCCTCTGCCAAAAAATCCAGATTACAATTCCGATCACTACCAGAACCGCTTTATAAGTAATTGTGACAATCATCAGGACCAGCGTAGTGACAGGAATCGGAAGTTTGTCCTTTTTCATAAAATAAATCTGCATTGGCTGTACCGCCGGATGCAGACGGTGTGATACAGCTGAAAAAGAATCCCACAAAAAGAATACAGAGCACAATGCCCCATCTTTACTTTTGCTCCGAGAGTCCGCATCATATAGAAAATAATTACAGACTCGCCAAGTATGAACAGTACCACACAAACCACACTGACCACGTAAGTAAACCGGATCTGCCTGCCGTACTGTATGAATAATCTCTCCCTACGATCCTCTCCCTTAAA
>ENA-OQIT01000326-OQIT01000326.1-human-gut-metagenome-genome-assembly--contig:-NODE-326-length-10133-cov-2.286228_pt1 | contig 10133 bp, 8 predicted proteins | sample MGYA00242587_ERZ504752 | MGnify/ENA primary metagenome ERZ504752 (study PRJEB26092, sample SAMD00036352) | human gut metagenome | host: Homo sapiens | study: EMG produced TPA metagenomics assembly of... | reverse complement strand
TCGATATAAGAACATACCTGTTCCCTGCTCCTGTCACTCACCGTTACTGCACAATAAGATGGATTCCACAGATGCCCTCCCCAAAGCTCTTTCTTCAGTTCTGGATGCGCAAGAAACATCTGCCGGGCAATGTTCCCCTTCATGATCTTGATCATATCAGAGATATAAAACTGTGGTCTGCAATCTACAAGCAGATGGATATGATCCGGCATCACCTCCATTGCCAGAATCTGAAATTTATATTCTTCTGCAAGATCACAGAGCATTTCTTTGCATTCTGCATCAATACCATCTTTAAAACCTTTTTCCGATATTTTGTGCACCATACCAGATGGTACTGTAGGGAATACACATATCCTCTACCATATGAAAGTTCATTATTATTGATATTAAACATATTTTTCTCCATGTTTATATTATATCATATGCAAGAAGTGTTTGCAAACATTTATTCTGCTCGTTTTTTAAAAAAAGTGCGCCTAACTCATCACTAAGTAACGAGAATGCGACGCACAGTTATTCAATTCCTGCCGAAATCCATACGGTGTCCAGAAGCTCATTCCACCGATATGCAGATAGTTGAAATTCGCCAGCTGATAAAGGAAATTGTTCTGCATACCAATTCCGGCAGATGGAAGTATGGTGGAGAACCATGTTGCTCCCATCGCCACATAAGCAAAAAGCGGCATGAAAAGAACCACAATAGAGATCAGTAAAACCGTCAGGGTATCTTTAAACTTCGCAGACAGGAATAGCGTACAGCTAACCGTTGCTAATACGGAGAGCAAGCCTGCTGCGGCAAGAATTATCTGCAACTGTCCCAGATTGATGTTTGGCAGGTTAATGATAGAGTATAGCATCTGGAATGATGTTTTTAAGCAATCCGTACCGAACGCTGCATCTAAAAGAAGCTGCCCACTACGGACAGCCTCTTCTCTATAATAAGATTTTCATTACTGATATATGTCCACCAATCCTGTTTTTAACATTGAATCTGAAAACTCATATGCAGCTCCATCACCGTTAAGATTCAGATACATATTATTCAAGTCATTCTCATTTACGATCCATGCCATATTCACCTGTATACTCTCACCAGGTTTTAATGAAGAAATATAGTTTCCTCCATTTCCATAATCCTCTGATATACTGTTGTATGTCATTTCAGCTGTACGTGCAACACCATCCCATATAACACGATCGTAGTCATCTCCGGACTGTTCTGTCGGATCGTAAATTTGATATGATCCATCTTCATGGTCCATCAACAGCAATGTACCAATATAAAGCATATGGTTAATTTCTTCATCTGACTTATTGGTATAAGTAACTGTCGCATAGACGAGCTTTTGTTTCACACTTTCTGTTTTTACAATCTCATCCACTGAATCAATGCCATTACCGGACTTAATATAAGACAGCGTATTATTTACTAAATTTCCATCAGTTCCAACTGCATCAGTCCATTCTTCCGGCACATTATTCTGACCAAGCAGCTGCAGATTGTCCTCCACCTGAACAGCATCAACACAAACTGAAATTTTATCATTTTCAATATAGTTGCCATCTCTGTCTTCACCAGATGCTGATATATCAAACACTTCACCAATCTGATGCATTAGCAATTTATTATCTGCAATAGAAGTCATCACTGCTTCTCCCGATGATTCTTCAGGGGATACCATTTCGCTCCACGTATACAAACCAGCGGTTTCAATCATTGTATCATTTTCAGTGATTACAAGGTTTTCTACCACTTTAATGGCATCCTCTTTTGAAATATCATCACCGATATAAACAGTAATTACACGATATACATCTGGGCGAAGAAGGTAAATCCTTTGATTAAAAGATCCATCCTCTGCCAGGTCATTATATTTAAGATATACACCTTCATAATTGCCAAAAGTTCGTTCCTCACAGTCAACAACATTCTTATCTTGCATTACTTTGCTCAAATCATCCTCGTCTAAAAGCACAGATGCAAAGCTGAATCCTCCGGTTCGATCATGCTCAGGATATTCCAGATGAAATTCATCAATCCATTCCATTCCTTCTGGAATATATCCTGCTGAGATATCTATATCATGAATTCTTTCAGGAAGATTAATTTTCCCTGTGCTGCCATCCGCCTTAATTCCCGTTACGATACTGTAGGCTCCTTGTTTTTCTAAAAACATATGATATAATTTGGTACCTGCATAGACTATGGTCGATGTAGCCAATACACATACGGCTATTGCTGCAGCCACTCTGGCACCTGTCCATTTTTTCACTCTCCTTGTCTGAATATTAACCACCTTCGTGTCCTGTAGCTGTTTTTTCACTTCGCTTTGGATCATCGTGTGGATGAACTCCGGAGTTTCAGGAATATCTTTTTTCATATCTTCTAACCTCATACTGTCAACTCCTCACTTTCCTGTAAATTACGCTTAAGCTTTCCCCGTGCTCTGGCAAGTCTTTTTTGAACTGCTCCCTCGGTTATCTCAAGAATCTGCGCAATCTCTTTTATGTTGAAATCCTCAATATAGTACAGAATAACTGGCATTCGTAATTCTTCTTTCAAAGAATTTACGGCTCTGTACAAGTCGCTATAGTCAGTTCTCTGATCTGTCTCAATTTCTGTCATTTCACTCATCCCTTCCAAAGAAACAAGTTTACTCGACTTTCTCAAAAGAGTATAACACTCATTGATCAATATACGAATCAACCAAGTCTTGGCATATTTGTCATTTCTCAAAGTTCCAATCTTTGAAAATGCCTTAACAATCGTTTCCTGAATAGCATCCGCACAATCTTGATCGTTAATTAAAATTGTTTTGGCAGTAGAATACAATTGTCTCTCTGAATTGAGAATCAACGTCCCTAATTCTTCTTTGGTCACTTTAACACCACCTTCTTTAGCCGGCCGGCAATTTTCATTTACATAGATTAGACGTACAGTTTTTCAAAATATCCCCAAATAAACTTTATTTTTTTAATAATAGAGGAAATAAATCTTTCCCCTCTGTTGACATTATACACCTGTCTTACTTCTTACCCATATACAATTGTGAAGGCTTTTTCCAACGTCGGTACATTAAAAACGATAACTATGCCCGGACCTGGTTAATCCGTATCTTAATCAACGAATGTTACAGCCTTGTGCGTAAATCCAGTAAATTTATCCCATTGGAAAATCTAGCTGACAGACAGGAGCCGGAATCATCAACGGTATCCAAACAGATTTTGGCTTTTTTGCACAACATCAAAATCAAAGAAAGAGCTTGCAGCATTTTGCGGCTTCAAAGATTTAAGAAACTTCATTTTGAATAAACAAAGGAGCAGGGCATTGGGTAGCATCCCCATTGTCCTGCTTCTTTGTTTATTCTGTATAGATGTTCCCATTCTCATCCGTCCAGGTGCCATCACCATTGTCTGTGTATCCGACCCCATCTGCGTCACAATAGTAATAATCTCCGTTTGTTGTTTCTTTTACAGTAACGGTACCGTTACTGCCCTGGAGTTCATGCTGTTCCAGTTGGTTTCCGGAATAATAATCTTCGTCATTCCAGGTACGATATGAATTGCCATTAGCATCTGCCCAGTTTCCATCTCCCTGATAACTGTATCGGCTCCCATAATAATCAGAATAGGTCCCATCTCCGTTATCGTAAAGAACTCTGGATTCTTCATCTCCTCCACCCGGTGCTACAATTGATGCTACACCGGAAGTAGTAGTGAATCCACTGGTATATGGTACGCCTGCTGGCAGATTTTCATAAGATGAAACAGACCCGTTGTTGTCAGAGGTAATTCCATCATCGGTCGTTTCACTTACCTGTCCGCTGTTTTCCATGGCAGGTTCATCATTTGTTTCCGCATCCGCTTTTTCCTCTTCGTCTACAGAATCCTCTGTATCTGTATTCTCTGTCACTCCTCCTTCGTCCTGTGTTTCAGCAGCTTTCTGCATAGTTACCATTTCAGAAAACGGTGCATAATCCGGTACATTATTTTTCTCTGGATCTGCATTTTTTTCAATACCAGACTTCTCCGTCTCTACTGAAACTGTATCTGTCCCGGCAGAGACATTAAATACCAGATTACCGCCTGCAAGCAGCAGCGTCACAAGAATTCCCGGAAGAATTCCTTTGCGGAGTTTCCGAATGTTCACCATATACAGAATCCGATCTTTAAACACCATTTCGCTGTCATTAAGACTTGCTGTCACATATGGAATCTGATTTTCCATGGCCACTGTCCTGAGAAGCAGCTGTCGATATAATTTATGTTCCTTTTTATTAACTCTGCGAACAACCGCTGTATCACACAGATTTTCAATATCCTTATCCGCTTCTTTCAGCATGATAAGAAGAAAGGGATTGAACCAGTATATCGATGCACAGATTCGAAGGAGCATCTTATACCAGAGATCCCGATGGCAATAATGTGTAAGTTCATGGTAAAAGATAAGTTTTCTTTCTTCTGCTGAATACCCGGTTGCTGGTAGATACAATTTTGTATGTAAAAGTCCTGCAAGAAGCGGTGTGGTAAGACCTGCGTTTTGCCTGAGCTCCGGTATTCTGCGTACGTGCTTCTTTTGACACGCTGCACGGTACATCTGAATACTCACCGTATCACTTACCTGTAGACTCATCCGTTCCAGATTCCTTATAGAAAAATAATATGCCAGCAATTCTCCTGTCAGTTTAAGTACCGCTACGCTCAGCCAGACAGCAACAAAAATCACAGCCACAATTCCCAGCCATTTATCTGATTCGTACCTGACAGTTCTCTTTTGTTCCGGGATTTCTGTCAGATTTTTCATGTCATTGCTCGCAGATGATACGGTTTCTGTTATCTTCTGACTTTCCTCTGGTCTGACTGCGTAATCCGTTATCTTCGGGTTTTGCGTATTCTGTTGACTGCTTCTAAGTACTTTGAAATCCACCAGTGCCAGATTCGCCGGAAGGCGCACCGGAACACAAAGGCTTATCGTAATCAACAGCCAGATAAAGTACTTCCATCTCGCTGATACACGTCCTTTAAACAGAGTCGCAAGCACTTTTACCAGTAAAATTACTATTGCTGCAATAATATTCAGTTTCAGAATGTGCAGAACAAGAACCTCCATAATTTGCTATTCCTCCCTGTCCTCCAGGTTCTTAAGAAATTCACTGAGATCCTGGACTTCTTCCGAGCTGATCTTCTTTCCATGATAAAGTGAAGTTACAAACTTTTTTAGTGAATTCCCATAAAGTTTCTCAAGAACACTCTGGCTTTCATGTGCCTGATAATCTGACTGCGAAACCAAGGGTGTATACAGATTCATTTTTCCCTGTTTCGTCACTTCCACGAAATTTTTGTTCTCCAATCTGGTCAGCAATGACAAAATTGTTGTTGATGCAAGCTTTTTCTTCGTATTGATCACTTTTTCAATCTCCGGTCTGGTCATTGGCGGAGTATTATTCCAAAGAACGAGCATAATATCCAACTCTGATTCCGGAAGTCTCTGGTAAGTTTTTTTCACTTTTTCATACCTCCTGTTACATATTTTCTACAAATGTAGGAATAATTCTATTTTACCACGGTTCACGGAAATGGCAAGGGCTTTTGCACAATTTGCAAATGCCCTTGCCATTCCTGCAGCTACTGACCACTATCAGTCTATTTCTGTATAACTGCTGCCATTTTCATCACTCCATGTCCCGTCTCCGTTGTCCGTAAATCCTGTACCATTTTCGTCCTGGAAATAATAATCACCATTTGTAGTTTCCGTAACCGTCACAGTATTACCGTTTGCATCCTGAAGGTCATGCTGTTCCAACGTATATCCCAGATGATGAGTGTCATCATTCAGAGCTGAGTAGGTATTTCCATTTTCGTCGGTATAAGTTTCATCCCCATTATCGGTATAGTTCATTCCATCATCTCCACGATATTCACAAGAATAATCTTTGTGAAGAATGTAATTAATCTCAATGGTATTTCCATCACTGTCAACTAATGTCATTGGTGAGGTAGTAAGGATATCTGAATCTCCTCCTGACTTCTGACTGGCAGTATCTGTAGTTGCCTTATCAGAATCATCAGAAGAATCATCGGTCTGGTTTTCATTCTCCTGTCTGGTAAGCGAAGGATTTCCGGGATAAGAAATATATTCTACAAATTTTCTGACGTCACTGATGTCATCTGCATCTTTTGCATATCCCACTGCCATATACAGGCTATTTCCCTCTGAATAAATTGTCTGATAGCAGGCATCGTATGTGTCATTGCATTTGGCAATCCCTGTTTTGACATCCTCCAGCGAATATTTATAGATATTTACATAATCATTTCCGTTCGTATAGCTTGCATAGGTACCTTCAGTATCTGCTTTTTCCCATTCAGATCCAGCCGGCGGCTGTGTATAGAAATCGTTATTTCCTGCTGCCATAACCGTTGCAGCTGAAAAAAATCCCAAGTGTTGCTACCGTCATAAGTGTCATAAATTTTGTCTTCATCGTGGATTCTCCTAGAGTTTTATTTTCTACATCTGTAGAAGTTAATTATATTCTACAACTGTAGAATATAATTGTCTAATTTTTTTTTATTATTTTTTATCAACTCAGTTTAATTTCTATTTTCCTTCCACTGGGCTATATAAATCTAGAGGATATTCATCACTTTCATAAACACGTCCTTCGCCTTCTCCAAATGATTTTCGGCATACTGGACATGATAGCCAGAACTAACATTTTTTTATTTTTCTGCAATCGTATTTCCATCAAAAGTTCCGTTTTACAACATTCCTGCAGTAAAAAAAGGCCTTCCCGGATAGACCATTATTGTTCCTGTCCATCCAGAAAGACCTGAAAATTAAAATGTTATATTTCTTAGAAATTTTCCATTAAATTTCTGCAAGCATTTAAATAAAATCATGGGGCTCGTTTTTCGCAAACTTCCCATCTAGGAAAGCAAAAGTTTTGTCTTTCATCCATGTTCCCATAAATGCTCCGAAAAGCAGGATAACTACAACCACCCGCATAGCAGGTGGTTTATTTGTTTCCCAAAGTTCCGTTTTTCGGATCAGCAAAAAATTTTACAATGGAAGAATACGGTAAAAGTCAACGGATTTTTTTTACCAGTTTTACCCTAATTTCCAGCTGTTCAAAAAAGACAGCCACATTGCAATAACTGCAATAACGATTCAGTGAATTATTTCCATCCATGATAAATTCCCAGGTATCTTTATAAGTACCACATACATAAAAACCATCGTCATGTAAATATTCCAGGAATTTTTCCAGCTGATCTGTATATTGGTCTGCGATGTCAAATGCCAGATCTTCCTTTTCATCATCAGTCAGATTTTCTGCCCGGTCATGCAGCACATGTTCCATATTTCTGGAAAAATAGTAGATCTCGTAGGGAAATCCTGCCACAGTTTTCCGGTTATACAAAGAATATACAATCTTTCTCTTGCTTAGATTTCTACGGATCAGCCGATCCTTATTTTTTGCCTCTATATGTGCATCAAAATATTTCGTTCATGATCGTTTACCAGTTTCGTAAATATAACAGCCAGTGCTATCTTCATCCGTCGGCCCTTCTACAAGAAACAGAATAACTTTTTTAGTCATTAGCACGTATCCTTCCTGCCCGCCTCATAGCAAGCTCCATCTCATATATATTTGTTTCATTGTAGAGTTTTTCTTTTTGCCCGCCAAGCTTGATCGTCCGCAAATAAGATAACCGGGTATTTTGCGTATTTTTAATATAACTAGATTTTATATAGCAATTCTCGGGGTTCACAGTCGTATAAAGCAAAGAATCGTTTTCAAGGATCTCCAATGGGCGTAAGTTATGTGATGTAAAAATCAATTGTCCCTTAGCTTTATCCTGCATAACTTCCAGGCATTCTCCCAGTAAATACTCATAAATACCAGAATCCAGCTCGTCTATCACAAGGCAATAAGACTCCCTGTTATAGCAGGCAAGTGAATTACTGCAAATAGAAATCAGCTTTTTTATTCCTGCGGATTCATATAATAAACTTTAAAGAAAAAGGGAATATGGCAAAAACAGGATTGAGCAGAATAAACTCAATCCTGTTTTTGATGTTAAATATTATAATCCTATGATTTCCTAATATCTCAATATTTCTTATTTCTTTTGCAGAAAACAGAATCAGAACAATCTTTACAGTAGAAATATTTGTAAGAAACAGAAGCTATTTCTTTGTCTTGAATTTCTTCATTGTGGAGTATGGACTGTAAGCTCTGGATTTGTCTTTGGAGGTTTGGTTCCATGCCCGTATGGTCACATACCAGGTGCCTTTCTTTACGTTTGTAAAGGTTACAGTTACGGTGTTTTTGCCTTCTGTACGTTTCAGATATTTCTTAACCGGATATTTCTCACCTGCGGAGGTTTTGTATTTGTTTCCGAGCAGGATTTCATAACCTGTGGCATTTTTGCATTTTGTGTAAGTAACAGTCACAGTGTTTCCTTTTACAGTGATATTCTTGATCTTTGGCTGTTGTGGTGTAACAACAGTGATCTTGATCTTCTTGATCTTTGTCCAGGAACCATAGACCTTATTGCCCTGTGCATCCAGAACCCAGCTTCGGGCCGCTACATACCAGGTACCCTTTGCCAGATATCTGAAAGATGCCTGTGGCTTGCCAGTTGAGGAAACTTTTTTGCTGAACTTTCCTGTCTGGAGCATATTTGATTTCTTACTGATCACGAAGTCATAACCCTGAGCACCTGCACATCCTTTGGAAAGTTTGACAGTAAGCTTGTTTCTGTCAATGGAATGGCTGGAAATCTTTGCGTCAGCAGGTCGCAGGTATGCACCGTTTTCATCTGTGATACTTCCGTCTGTGTGAATGACTCTGCCATTGAGAGATTCTGTACCAAATGCTATGAAATAATCCTGTCCTTTGGAAAGGATAAATTCAGCATATGGAATACTGCGCTCAAATGCACCGCCTACAGTTACGGACTGGATGCACTGCAGAACCCCATTCTCAACATCATACCAGAACAGATTTGCCATAAGTCCTGCACAGGAAACATCTGCCTTTACAGAAAGTACCGCCGGGAAATCGAAAGCTCCGCTTCTTCCAAGATGGAAACCGAAATCATTCTGGTTTGTGGAGATCAGGCTGTATAACGCTGCCGGGATATGTTCTGCTGTGTTTGTAACAGAAAGATCTATATCCGCAGGTGTTTCTGCTGTAATGGAAGTACCGTTGATCTTCCAGATGAAACCATTCTCCATATCAAGATTCAGGGAAATATCTTTTCCTTTTATCCCGGATAAAACGGAAGCAGGAAGTGTCCTGGCACCATTCATGATAATGGAGATGGTATCTTTTTCTTTGGATGTCTTGATCAGATCATTAACAGTATCCCAGCTTTTCTTCTGGAAACTTCCCTCAATGTAAGGTTCCCCGTCACCAAGCTTTCCGAGATTTTTTGTATCCTGATGTTTGCATCGTTTACAGGTGTAAGTTATGATTCCATCAGTTTCTGTAGTTGGTTCTGTAGTGATAACGCCGTTGTCATAGTCATGGCCGTATGCAGAAATGGTATAACCATAGGAAAGTGTTTCATTACAGTCTGTGCAGTAGGTATCTCCGCTATATCCGCTGGAAGTACAGGATGGAGAGGAGTAGTAACGTTCTGCGGTATGTGGGTGTGTACATGCTTTTCTGGTGATTTTAAATACAACAGATGTATTTACATAATTGTCAGCATCTGTACCATTATAAACTGCTGTAGCGGAAACTTCTTCTCCTACAGGTAATTTTTTAGAAATATCGGAATCGCTCCATTTCCATTCATCATTAAAAAGGCCTTTAACATCTTCGACTTTCTTACATAACCATGAAACATATATTGTAGGATCGGTATCGGTTGGCTTGCTTGAAGGTGCTTGTGCTTTTGAAATGACAAATTCCCATTCTGGTGCAGATATACTATCGACTGAATTGTAGTAGTCACCTTCATTCACATCAATCTTAAAAGTATAAGTACCTGCATCTGTGGGGCTGTCTGCGAGTGGAGTTTTATCTCCTTTTTTAAAATACGTTACTTTAGTAATTTTACCTATGACCGGTGACATCATCTTTCCATTTAATATATTTACTAATATCAACATGGGT
>ENA-OQIT01000323-OQIT01000323.1-human-gut-metagenome-genome-assembly--contig:-NODE-323-length-10160-cov-2.336091_pt1 | contig 10160 bp, 9 predicted proteins | sample MGYA00242587_ERZ504752 | MGnify/ENA primary metagenome ERZ504752 (study PRJEB26092, sample SAMD00036352) | human gut metagenome | host: Homo sapiens | study: EMG produced TPA metagenomics assembly of... | reverse complement strand
GGGCCAGCTACTTTTTGAGATAATACTTCATGATTTCCACCTCTTCTGTGATCGTTCCATCTGTCTCTATGAACAGTGGATTGTGTGTCTTTGCTTCTTTCTGATTCAAATTGTAGCACACAGGATGAGGAATAAACATATCGTTTTGCGTTAGTTAACTGATTACACACATTCTGATTTTCTATAGAGGCAAACTGTCTTTCCATCAATAATTTCAGACTTTTTGCACTGCATATTCATGCAGCGCAAAACATTCCGGCAGCTACGACACTCGGGCTTCAGATCAGAAAAGCTCCACCGGCAGTTAACCTCCGGGTCGATCACAATACCTTTTTCGGGATCAACCCAACCTAACTGGTTTTGCGGGTGGTCAAGCGCCACAGTGCATTTGCCAATTTTTCCATTGGCCCGGAATACCATGCTATGTGGATAGGAAGCGTAGCACACCTGTGCAAGGGCTCCGTTTCTGTGGTTATGACACGACATCCCGATCTTATCCAGATATGCAACATGTTTTGCTACCAACACATCTTTTGTATCCTGATGAAGGATGGATAGACTGTGGACGCCTTCACCACCCCAGTCACCAACAGCACGAACAAGTACGGCGAAGCGTTTGTCATGCCCAAACAGACGGTACAGATAATCATACCAACTGTAGTCCTCATCGTCGGCCAGAATATTGTGGCGCAGCGTGATATGAAAGGAATACTCTGCCGGCGGCAACTTGGAAGAGAGGCCAGATTGTTAATGATGGTCTGCAGGGTTCCTTTGCCGGATACATGGGGCCGAGTCTTGTCGTGATTCCAACCATCAATTGTAATTTGATAGCTGGTGATCCCTGCCTGATAGAACTGCCGAAATAGCTTGTCATTCAGCAGATAACCATTGGTGGTCATATTGGCAGCATAGTGAAAGCCATACTGTTTCTGCAGATTTTGCACAATGTTGGACACTTCCAGCACAGTGTCTTTGCAAAGAGTAGGTTCACCTCCAAACCATGCAAGTATGACCTGTTTATAGCGCGGCGCTTGTGCAGTTATATACTCCTCAATTCGGTCCAGTGTGTCACGAGTCATACTGACCGCATGGTGATCTTCATAGCAATATGGGCAGCGGAAATTGCAGCCTTCCGTCGGCATCAATGTTACCATGAAGATATTATCCAGCAAAGATCTCACCTGGTGCAGCGCATGGTCCAGTTCTTCCTCGGTTACCAGAAGCTCTTGCTCATGCAGATAGCGTGTCAACGGCGTATTCAGTTCCGCACAGCCGCCGCAACGGGTGAGATTGATGAACTCCTTCTGCAGGCCATGATCGGTCAGCCGGACGGTATTGCGATACAATTCTGATGTAATATAAATAGCATCTTCTTCCGTGCGATAGGTCACATAGCTGGGTACTGTATACATATTAGCTCCTCTTTATCTATATAAAAATCCTGATTACAGGATAATTGTTCGAAATAAGGGGCCCGGAACAATCCGAACTCCTTATTAAAGTGGTAATTAACCCTGTTAGCAGAAGATATTAATGTCGATATTGCAATCAACCTGTTCTTCAATGGGCTTCTTCTCAGCGAGGACTTCCATGATTTGTTTCTCTTTTCTTTAAGATTTATCAGCTTGGAACCTCTGATTGTGCAAGTCCCTTGCTGTGACTGTATTGTAGCACAGATAGTTGTTAAGGAACATATCGCATCATGTTAATTAAAAATAACACAAAACGATATGTTTTAGAACGCGTAGTGTCATCGTACTAGGGAACCTCTGATTTAATCAAAGCTACCATCCCGCTGCCGGATATGGTATAATGTCCTTAGAATATTGATATTGGTTGACACACAGTGCCAGCTTTAAACTACAGGAGCGCGGCAGCTATAATGAGGAGGGACTCAGCAATGAAAAATGTCTTTCTGGGAGAATACATTAAACAGCGACGGCTGGATCTGGGTTTGACGCAGGAGCAGCTCTGCGATGGAATCTGTGAGCCTATGACTCTTTCCCGGCTGGAAAATGGGAAACAGACCCCCAGCCGCAACCGGATCAATGCCCTTTTGCAGCGTCTGGGCCTGCCGGATGACCGCTATTTTGCTCTGCTGAGTAAAAATGAACTGGAGATGGAAGCTCTTAAGAAAGAAATTGTTGCCTGCAATGCGACCGAAAAGGTGCCGGAGGGCTTTGAGAAGCTTGCACAATTTGAAAAGCTGGCAGATCCGGATGATCAAATTGCGCAGCAATTTGCCCTGCGTTCAAGGGTACTTCTGGGACGCTTAGATGGACGCTACACGCCGCTGGAACAAATCGATCTGCTAATGCAGGCAATTCAGCTGACTGTGCCCCGCTTTGACCTAGAGAGTATAGAAAGTTTCCTTTATACAAGAGATGAAATCACAATTATCAATCAGATTGGGCTTGCTTACTCTGATGCTGGCCAAAATAAAAAAGCAGCTGAAATCTACTATCAGCTGCTTAAGTATGTGCGTAAGCATTTTAAGGAAACCATAACATCTATAGGGGTGTTGCCTTTGGTCCTTTATAATTATGCTCGGGTACTGGATTTGTGCGGTCGCTATGAGGAAGGAACTGCACTCGCTAAAGAAGGACGAGAAGCCTGTATTCAATATGGACATTACCAAGTATTGCCCCGATGTCTGGAAATTGAAGCGGAATGCCGACATTTTATGGGCGATGACGAAATCAGCAAAGAATTGTACTACCAATCGTATTATCTCTGCAAAGTCATTGGATATCAAATCGGGTTAGAGGTTGTCAAAAAAGAAGCGAAAGAATACTTGAACATCGATTTTATGAGTTAACCCATGTCTCCAACGCCCGGCATAGCATCACATGGCTGGATAGAAGGTCTGTCCGGATTCTCAGGCTGATCAGAACCGTCAGGCTGTTCCGTTTCGGTCACACCAGGCTGCGGCGTGGGCAAGTCTTCAGGCTCAGCGGCAAAGCAGGGGACAGCCAGTAGACTGGTGGCCAGAACAATAGAGGTAATCAGGGTAAAGATACGTTTCATCATTTGTTTTTCCTTTCGTTTTATGTTGTTTTCTTGTTGGCAAAAGGATACCACTACAAGGCCATACAGACCATATCGTGCTGTGTTGCTTTTTTCTAACACAAAACGACGGGTTATACTGAGAATGAGGTCAGATGCTTTCCAATCGGCTTGTGATGCAGCAAGTACTAAAAATAAGAGAATGGCCACCCAAACCAATGCCGTCAAGTCGTTGTCGGATGAAGTGGATTTTAGTTTGTCTGGGAGTAAGTGCACGGTTTCTGCACGGTTTTTGCACGGTTTCAAAACGTGCAAAGGGTGCAAATCGTTGCAAAATCGGACAAAGGGTGCAGAAATTACCGGGTAAAAAATCACATTGCTTTGATTAAAAATAACGATGACTCGAAACTTCCATAAATTGAGACGAACCGGCGGCTTGCTCTCTTAATCAGTGGGCCCAGGGTTCGAGTCCCTGGAGGTGCACCAGATATTGAACGTCAAATCGTAAGATTTGACGTTCTTTTTTTATGCAGGAAAGCGGCCGCACACTTTCTGCACACCGTTTGCACAGCCTGCTTTCCTTATCACTCGGCTGTAAGCCAAGAATCTCGCCCTCACGGAGCGACAGGATGCTCCGGACACCTCTGAGGAATATATCAGGATCCTGTGTTTTGGTGGTCGATATCAAGGGATAATCCGCCGACTTCACCGTGGATGGCCTTCATGTGATAGGCGACATATTCACGCGGATTGACGCCGTAATTCTTTTTGAAGGAGCGGTAAAAGGCGTTATAATCAGAAAAACCGCATTTGGCCGGGATGGAAGAGATCGGTTCTTTTTTCATCAGCAGCCGTTTGGCTTCCAGCAGCCGCTGCTGGATGACATACTGGTAGAAGCTGATCTGCATATTCTGCTTGAACATATGGGAAAAATTGTATTTGTCGATGAAAAGCGCCTTTGCCACCGTGTCCAGCGAAAGATCGCCGCTGAGGTTCAGATCGATATAATGCAGGGCGTTGCTCAGGACGCTTGGTTTTTGCGCCTTGGCAAAAACGTGCTCCCGATTATATAAGGAGCGGTTGATGCCGATCAGGATGCGGAGGATATCGGCCATGCCCTCACTGTGGTAACACAGGCTTTCCTCCCGGTAAGCGTGGGTCAGGGCTTCAAACTGCCCGAACCGGGCGCGGGAACTGTCCACACTATCCCGAATCAAAAATGTTTTTGCATGACCCGGACGGAGAAAGTAATCGATGTCCGGGTCGATTTTTTTCATGACATCAAAAGCCGGAGGGCTGAGCCACAACACATACCGCTCGTAGGGGATCTCAAAGTCCCGGAAGATGGGATGGTGCATAATGGCAGGTGGGATGATCAACAGGTCTCCCGGCTTGAGCCGGAACATTTTGTCGTGGACGACATAATCCGCATTTCCGCTGACAAAGAGAAAAATCTCATAGAATTCATGGTAATGAGAAGCGACCGGAGGATAGCTGGCATCCTTGTAATGGTCGATCTCAAAATCCGGCTCGGCCATATAATGCTTATCGGTTTTGATGACTTTCACAGAAAAATAACCTCCAGTCACAAAATTACTTTTGGGTCTAGTTCATCATAACACGATGTACCAATATATGCAATGTTTTGACCAATAAATGCCAACAATTTTGCAAAAAGATCTGATTATACCAAGAAATGCAAGGTTTTCACCAAAAAAGGACCTGTACATTACAACGAGTTTGCGCTATTTTTATTGACAGAAAGCCTGTTGCAGATGGCAGAACTGAAATGGTAGGGACCGCGCAGCCTGAAGCCCTTTGCGGAAGGGATAAGTTTCACTCTGACCGACAGGAGCTCAAGACCGGTTTTGCACACAGTCAATCAAACAAAGAAAACTGGAGATGTCAATCATGATAGGAACAAGACGTATTACTCGCCGCGGCTTTCTGGCTGCTGCAGGTCTTGCTGCCGTAGGCGCAAGCCTGTCGCTCACCGGATGCGGCGGCTCAGTTTCGGACGGCCTGAGCTCCAAGCATCTGCTGGTGGCACACAGCCACAGCGAAGCTCACCCGGTCAACGTTGGACTGCAGAAGATGACGGAAGTTGCTTCTGCTGAATCCGACCTGACCTTCAGCGTTTACCCCAATGGTCAGCTGGGCGACAACGCAGCAATGATCCAGCTGGTCAAGGCCGGTGTTCTGGATATTGCAAAGGTCTCCGCTTCCAGCATGGAGCAGTTCAACAGCGCATACGCCATCTTCTCGATGCCGTATGTGTTCGAGAGCACCGAGCAGTATTTTGCCGTTATGAACCGGAGCAAAGCGGTGCAGGAGATCTTCAAGAGCACCTACGATCAGGGCTTCTTCGCCATCGGCTGGTTCGATTCCGGCTCCCGCAGCATCTACACCACCAAAGACGGCCCCTGTGAAGGCCCCGCAGACCTGAAGGGTCTGAAGATCCGCACCCAGGACAGCCCCACGTCCATTGCCATGATCCGTGCCATGGGCGGCAGTGCAACGCCCATGTCCAGCGGCGAGACCTACACCGGTCTGCAGCAGGGCATTATTGACGGCGCAGAGAACAACGAGACGGTTCTGGTGCAGGACGGCCACGGTGAAGTCTGCAAGAGCTACACCTACACCCAGCACCAGATGGTGCCCGATATCGTGATCATCTCCACCGAGACTTGGGAAAATCTGGACGAGGCCGAGCAGAGTGCCATCGTAAACGGCATGACGCAGGGCAACGAAGCACACGAGGTCGTATGGCAGGATCTGGTGCAGGAGAACATTGACGGCGCCAAGGAGATGGGCGTCCAGTTCTACACCATCGACAAGACCGCCTTTATCGAGGCTACCCAGTCCCTGCGGGACGAGTTCTGTGCCAAGAGCGCCGACAATGCCCGTTATTACGAGGACTTCCTGTCCTATGTACAGGCTTGATGAGGAGGGGAGCATACCATGTTGATCGTTAAATTCCGCGGTCTGATCGATAAGATCATTCAGGTCCTCAGCACCATTATCATGGGTGTCATGGTCATTGCTGTCTGCTGGCAGGTCATCACCCGCTACATCCTGAACAACCCCAGCACCGTGACCGAAGAAGCGCTGCGCTATCTGCTGATCTGGGTGACCATGGTGGGCGGTGCTTACGCATACGGCCGCCGCAAGCATCTGGCCATCACCGCGCTGAGCAAGCGCCTGTCCTTCAAGGGCCAGAAGATCCTGGATATCTTTGTGCAGGCTGTGGTCATCCTGTTCTGCGCTGTTGTCATGATCGGCGGCGGCACGCGCCTTGTCAACACCGCTGCGGATCAGCTGAGCGCTGCTTTGCAGCTGCCCATGCCCCTGATCTACGCCAGCGTCCCTGTGGGTGCTATCCTGTTCATCTTCTACGCGCTCATCTTCATCGGTGAGGACCTGCGCGATATGAAGCAGGGCCCCAAGGCAGAGGCTGCCAAAGAAGTATAAAAAGGAGGACGAACCTAAAATGGGTACTTTTCAAGTCGGTCTGCTCCTGATCGGCACGTTTGCGCTGCTGCTGGCGCTGAGCGTCCCGGTCTCGGTCAGTATCATCATCTCGTCGGTCGTGACCATGGCCTCCACCCTGTCTCTGGATCTGGGCACCTTCGTTGCCAGTCAGCGCATGGTGGGCGGCGTTGACAGCTTCTCACTGCTGGCTGTCCCGTTCTACATCCTCTGCGGTGTTCTGATGAACACCGGCGGCATCGCACAAAACTGATCGATTTTGCAAAAATCCTGGTCGGCCGCATTCCCGGCGGTCTGGCACAGACCAACATTCTGGGCAACACGCTGTTCGGCTCTCTGTCCGGTTCCTCCGTTGCGGCTTCCGTTGCCATTGGCGGCGTTCTGATCCCCATGGAGGAGAAGGAAGGCTACGATAAAAAGTTTGCCGCTGCCGTCAACATCGCTTCCGCACCTACCGGTCTGATCATTCCTCCTTCCGGCATCCTGATCATCTATCCGGTGCTGGCTGGCTGCTCTGTGGTGGGCATGATTATGTCTGGCTACATTCCCGGCCTGATGTGGGCACTGGCCTGCATGGTGGTGGCGTATGTCATCGCAAAGAAGAACCACTATCCCACTGCTGGTAAGGTTCCGGCTTCCGTTTTCTTCAAGTACTTCGTGGACGCCATCCCCAGCCTGCTGCTGATCGTCATCATCGTCGGCGGCGTTATGTCCGGCATCTTCACTGCAACGGAGTCCGCTGCCGTGGCTGTTGCCTACACCCTGTTCCTGTCCGTGGTTGTTTACCGCAGCATCAAGATCAAGGATCTGCCCAAGATCCTGCTGGATGCCTGCGAGACCACCGCTGTCATCATGTTCCTGATCGCCGGCTCCAACGTCATGAGCTTTGTTATGAGCTTCACCGGCCTGCCCAGCGCCATCGGCAACGCACTGATCAGCGTTTCCAGCAACAAGTATGTCATCCTGCTCATCATCAACCTTGTGCTGCTGGTGGTTGGCTGTTTCATGGACATCACCCCGGCTGTCCTGATCTTCACCCCGATCTTCCTGCCCGTTGTCCAGTCCTTCGGTATGGACCCCATCCACTTCGGTATCATGATGGTCATGAACCTGGGTATCGGCAACATCACTCCGCCCGTTGGCAGCGCACTGTTCAGCGGCTGCTCGGTGGCAGATATGGATATGGAGGACATGATCAAGCCGATCCTGCCGTTCTATGCCGCGATCTTCGTGGCGCTGATGCTGGTAGCTTATGTGCCTTGGTTCTCCATGGTTCTGCCCACCCTGTTCGGCGCAGTCTGATAATGTGAAAAGGAGCAAGTTTTCATGGTTTATTCAGTCACCAAGTATGGCGCTGTCGGCGATGGCGCAACCAATGATGCCGCTGCAATCCAGGCTGCCATTGATGCCTGCAACGCAGCAGGCGGCGGCCGCGTTGTACTGGAGGGCGGTCATACCTACTATTCCAGTTCTATCGAGCTGAAAAGCAACGTAGAGCTGCATCTGGAACAGGGAGCTCTTCTGAAAGCACACTCCGATATCTCCACCTATTTCAACCCCAATGGCGACGATGCTTCTGTGGCGGCAGTTTCCGGCGCAAAGGCGGTGGACCGCCCGGTGGCAAAGCCGGCCTACACCTTTATCCACGCCAAGGATGCAGACAACTTCTCTATCACGGGTCAGGGCGCAGTGGACGGCAACGTGTATGCCTTTATGAAGCGGGCAAGCCGTTACTACTTCAACGGCGATTTCTACCCCCGTCCCACCATGGTGTATGTGGAGCACTGCAGCCACATCTCGTTCCATGACGTGACACTGCAGAACTCTCCGTTCTGGACGCTGCACCCTGCCGGATGCGACGATGTGCTGATCGCCAACATCCGGGTGCTGAACCCGCTGGACTGCACCAACTCCGACGGCATCGATCCGGATCACTCCACCAACGTGCGGATCATCGGCTGCCATGTCCAGTGTGCAGACGACTGCATCTGCCTCAAGACCACGGCGGGCAATAACGAGTACGGCCCCACCAAGAATGTCATCATCTCCAACTGTACGCTGACCTCTACCAGTGCCGCGATCAAGATCGGCACGGAGGGCGTGGCAGACTTTGAGAATATTCTGGTGGATAACTGCATCATCACCGGAACCAACCGGGGCCTGTCCATCCAGATCCGTGACGGCGGCTGTGTGCGGAACGTGAGCTTCTCCAACATCATGATCGAGACCCGCCGCTTTGCCGAGTGCTGGTGGGGCTGCGCGGAGCCCATCGTGATGACGACCCACGACCGGAATGCCAACACTCACAGCGGCAGCATCGAGAATGTCCGCTTCTTCAACGTCACCTGCAAGGGTGAGAACGGTGTGTTCCTCTCCGGCAACGAAGAGAATCACATCAAGAATGTTCTGTTTGAAAACGTCAACGTCTGTCTGGAAGCTGCCAGCAAGTGGGAGCGCGGAGTGTACGACCTGCGCCCCATTCCGCCTGAAAAGGAAGGCATGCTGCATCAGAAGAGTGCAGCCATGTTCCTGCGCTGGGTAGATGGTGTCACCATTCGGAACTCCACGCTGGGCTTTGCGGGCGAGGACCGTTCGGACTTCGCACAGGCGCTTCTTACTCAGAACTGCACCGACGTGCAGACCATGGGTCTGACTGCTGAGGCTGCCGCCCCGGAGTACCAGAGCATCGAACTGGGCTGAGCCGCCTATCAATAATGAGCAAGCCGCCGCATCGGCGCTGGACCCTTTTGCCGGGTCGGGCCGGGCGGCGGCTTCTTTTGAGGGATGAACCAATGAACAAGAAAAAGAACGTCATTACGTTTGCCGCGTTCCTGATCCTGATGGTGGGTCTGGGCGCAAACGATGCCATGCGGGGCATTTTTTCCACCATCTTCTCTGCCCACTTCCAGCTGAGTACCGCCCAGTTGTCCCAGATCGTCACCGTAAGCTACATCGGCAACCTTGTGTTTCTGGCGGTGGGAGGCTTCGGCGTGGACTTGCTGGGCCGCCGCAAGGCCATGCTGCTGTACACCTTTTTGTGGAGCGGGGCCATGCTGCTGTTCGCCACTACAGATTCCTATTTGCTGCTGTTGGTGGGGATGTTCTTCGCCATGGGTACGTCCACGCTGCTGAACACCAACATGAACCTGATCACCACCGGGATGTTCGCCGCTGCCCCCGGCTTTTTTGTGAACTTCCTGTTCTTCATTCAGGGCATCGGCACCAGCGGCAGCCAGAGCGTCATCGGCAACTGGGCTGCGGATATTTCCAGCTGGCACACCGTGGCGTGGGGGCTGCTGGCCATTGGCGCAGTGGCCATAGTGCTGTTCGTGCTGTTCCCCATGCCGGAGGTGCAGGAGCAGAAAAATGGGGACAAGGCATCCCCCAAGGAGATCATGGCCTGCCCGGCATTTCTGCCGCTGGTGCTGATCATCGGGCTGTACTTCATTGCGGAACATGGCATTATGAACTGGCTGGTGAGCTATGCCACCAATGCACTGGAAGTGCCCATGGGACAGGCGGCAAACTTTACCGCTGTTTTCTTTGGCTGTGTGATGGTGGGGCGTCTGGTGCTGAGCAGTCTGGTGGATAAGCTTGGCATCTACCGCTGCCTGCGGCTCTTCGCCACCAGCTCCGCCGTGCTGTACACGGTGGGCGTGCTGCTG
>ENA-OQIT01000319-OQIT01000319.1-human-gut-metagenome-genome-assembly--contig:-NODE-319-length-10201-cov-3.613163_pt1 | contig 10201 bp, 7 predicted proteins | sample MGYA00242587_ERZ504752 | MGnify/ENA primary metagenome ERZ504752 (study PRJEB26092, sample SAMD00036352) | human gut metagenome | host: Homo sapiens | study: EMG produced TPA metagenomics assembly of... | reverse complement strand
TACTTTTAAAATATTACGGTCAATTGCCTGAATTAAAGCCTCCATTTTTACTTCCCCCTATTTCTCGATCAACATGGCAAATCCCTGCGCATCCATATGGATCGATCCCCGTATCTCTTGATCAGACACCAGATCCTGATACTGTCCCGGCACAGGGATCTCCACTTGATCCTGTGTAAAATTGATCAGATAATATATCTTTTTATCATCCAGCATGCGACAGACTGCTTCCACATTTTCCGGGAGCGCAAATGGAATCTTAAAGACGCCTGCCTTTCTGCCGATTTCACGAAGCAGCGCTCCAAATACATCCGGTTCCAGCCCGGTTCCGATATAATATGCCGTTCCTTTTCCAAAGCTGTTTTCTGATATCACGCCGCATCCCTTTTTGTAGGTATCTGCATAGGTACCGATCATATGTGCCGTTCCCTCCAGCAGATCGCACCAGTCGCTGTCTTTGCTCTCCCATTCATGCCCGTTCACAGAGATCCGGACGGTTGCCACATTATCCGCAAATATCGGTTCTACTTCCTGTACGGTCACGCCAAACACATCCTGCATTCCTGCCGGAAGACTCTGTGTATAACCTACGTTATCCCCGTTCTTTGCACCTGTCAAAAAAGTTGCCACAAGATGACCGCCGTTTTTCACATACGCTTTCAAATTTTCCCGATGCGCTTCTTTTAAAAGAAAAGCCCCCGGAAGAATGATCAGTTTATATGCTGACCAGTCCGCATCATAAGAAAGCACATCTGCGCCCACACCGTTTTTCTGAAGAAGATGATAGATCTTTCCACAATAATCCAGATAATGATAGTCCGGATCATTGACGGGTTTGATCCGCAATGCCCAGTGCACATCATAATCCACTAAAATTGCTGCTTCATTGACAAATCTGGCTTCCTCATATGGTTCGATCTTCTTTAACAGCGCTGCGGTCTCCTGCATCTCATAATATCGTCTTCTTGGAATCCCATCCATATCCACAATGGCGTAATTCAGCTGTTCTGCGCCAAACGGGAACGTACGGTACTGAAAATGAAGCATCAGATCCGCTCCGTGCGCCATGGATTGAAAGACCGCCTGCTTCAGAGCTCCGGGATTTGGCTGCTGCCGCCCGGAACCGCTGAAGCGGTGTCCGCCTCCGGACATAAATTCCATCACCCCAAAGTGTTTTCCTTCTTTGACCCCCCTTGCAAAAGCGTATGGAAAAGAATCTACCGATGTATTGCGAAGCCCCGGATAGTAGTCGAAGGCATACGTATCCAATGCTTTGGTGCTCTTGTAATAATCAATGCTGTTGGTAGCCAGTCCTGTGGCATTGGTCGTCACAAACTTTGTAGTATACTTCTTCAACATCTGTGTCTGAATGTTCTGATACTCAATCTGGCTGTCGCTGGCAAACCGTTCAAACTCCAGCCTTACCGTCGGATTTTCATAAAATGCTTCGATTTGCTGGATCGCACCGACTTCAATCGAATTCACCGGAATCTGGATCTGTCCGAAATGAGTGTATTCCTGAGACCAGAAAATACCGCCGCTTCTCTCGTTAAATTCCTCGATCGTATGATAATTTTCTTTCAGATACTCCTGAAATTTTTTCTGGCAGACCGGACAATGACAGCGTCCGGTTCCTTCCTGTGCCGGTTCATTGTCAATCTGAAATCCTGCCACATATGGATTGCTTCCATAATGTTTTCCAATGGCTTCTGCAATCTTTGCCGAATATTTCCGATACGTTTCGTTATTGTAGCAATAATGCCTTCTTCCGCCAAACGGTCTGCGGATTCCTCTGTTATCCATATATAAAATGTCCGGATGCTTTTCGATCATCCATGCAGGCGGACATGCAGTCGGAGTACAGATGATCGTCTCGATCCCATGCTTTCCAAATGCCTCCACAGCTTCATCCAGCCAGTCAAAGCAGTAGTTTCCTTCTTCCGGTTCGAATCTGCACCATGCAAACTCTCCCATCCGGACCGTGTTGATTCCGGATTCGATGATGCACCGGATGTCATGCTGATATTCCTCCGGCTTTTTATGTTCCGGATAGTATGATACTCCGTATCTCATCTTTCTACTCCTTTCCCGTAAAATGGATCTCCATCTGTTCTTTTTCTCTTACACATTCTTTCAGCCGGATCCTGATGATCGTATCTGCCTCTTTTTCCAGATTTTCAGGAAGCTGGATCTGAATCTGCGCTTCATCCTGTGTAAAGCAAAGCGCTTCTCCTTTGTAAGTACAGGATGTGATCTCATACGGAATGGACGGAAGTACTTCGTTTCTGAACGCTTCCGTATCCAGGATATGCAGGAAAATCTCATTTTCCCGATACGTCGTTCCGTACACATGATCTACAGGCTCGATCGGGCCTCCTCTTGTTTTGTAAATCGTATCTCCGTTTTCTCTAAGCCATGCTCCGATCTGACGCATGCGCTCTGCCACATCCGGACGGATATGTCCGTTTTTATCCGGTCCCACATTCAAAAGCAAGTTGCCGTCGCGTGTCACCACATCCACCAGCATGTGGATCAGCCAGTCAAAATCAGAAACCGGATCGTCTGCCATCCAGCCCCAGGAACAGCCGCTGCATACACACATATTTTTCTCCCACGGCACAGGGATGATCTTTCCCGTGATCTCATGAGAACCTTCATCACAGTAGAAATTGCCTTCCCAGCCGGAACGTGGATTCATGATCATCTTGGGATTATATTCCCTTGCCATTTTGTTCAATTTCACAGGCTCCCAGAACCAGGAACTGGACGTATCGCTTCCCTTATGTGCCAGCCAGCCTCCGTCGTACCAGAGAATGTCAATTTTCCCATAATTGCTGACCAGTTCCCTGACCTGATCGTAGCACTGTTTCTTCATCAGAAGCGCATTGTCTGCATTGGCAGGATCTTCCTCTCCTTTTGGATCAAAATATCCCGGGAATCGCCAGTCCATCGGCGAATAATACAAACCGACTCTCAAGCCCGCCTCTCTGGCACAGTCTGTATATTCTTTTACAAAATCACGGTGTGACGCCGTATTCCAGCTGGTGAAATTCTGATAGCTTCCCGGACTGTTCCACAATGCAAATCCATCATGATGGCGTGTGACCATGACCATATATTTTGCGCCGAACTCTTTTGCCAGATCGGTCCACTCATGCATGTCAAACGCTTCCGGACAAAACTGATCTGCAAGCGCCGTATACTCTTCCCATGGGATCTGCTCATTGTGGCGCACCCATTCTCCTCTTCCAAGAATGGAATACAATCCCCAGTGCACAAACATACCGATTTTGGCATCCCGCCACCACTGCATGTCTTCTTCTGTCAGGTTCAGCTCTTCACAGCGCATCCCGCCCAGACTTTTAAAATTAATGGAGCTTTTTAACATTGAGTTCAATTCTGCCCCTGTCATCTCTCTTGGTGCTTTTTTTGGTTCCATACTTACCCTCCCTGAATCAGGAATCTCTTCCTCAAATTTCCTAATTGTCCTTATTTGGGATTAGTATACAGATTTTCCCGCCTGCTTTATATAGTAATCTTTCAAACTTTTTGCATTTTTTTCACATTTTTTTCAAGAATTACTTTCCTCTCACTTCCATTGAGCCGAATGGTAAGCATCTGGTCTTCTTTTGCCGTCAGCGCCAGTTCTGTGATCCTGCCTTCTTCCCATGAAAAATCCGCAATGATCCCGCCTCTTAACAAGACCCCTTTGACCTCTCCGCACTGCCAGGTTTTTGGAAGTGCCGGAAGAAATTCCAGATATCCGCTGTGGGACTGTACCAGACTTTCCAGAATTGCCTCTGCGATCCCGAAATTCCCATCGATCTGAAACGGCGGATGAGTATCCAGAAGATTGATCTTCACACAGTCTGTCAGCAGTCTTGTGATACTTTCCTCTGTCTGATCTGCATCTTTCATTCTTGCCCAAAAACAGGTGATCCACGCACGACTCCATCCTGTATGTCCGCCGCCATGCATCAGTCTGGTCTCCAGGGTCTTCCTTGCGGCGTCAAACAACTCCGGGGTTTCTTCTGTGATCTCATATCCCGGATGAAGTGCATACAGATGGGAAATATGCCGGTGTCCCGGTTCCATCTCTTCATAGTCCTCCTGCCATTCCCGAATCCTTCCATCTGCCGTCAGCGCAATCTCCGGCAGTTTTTTTGCAATTGCCCGGATCGTTTCTGCATCAGATTCTGCCTCTGACAGTCCAAGGATCTCACATCCTTCCAGATATTCCCGGAATAATTGTCTTAAAATCTCCATGTCCATGGCCGGTCCCATGCAAAGTGCGCCGATCTCTCCTGTGTTTGAGCGGTATGTATTTTCCGGAGAAACAGACGGACCTGTAACCAGCACGCCCTCTTTGGTCTCTGTCAGATAATCTTCATAAAATCGGATGGCTTCCCTCATCACAGGAAGCGCTTCCCGGCGCAAAAATTCCCGATCTTTTGTATAACGATAGTGTTCAAAAAAATGCAGACTCAGCCATGCCGCCCCGGTAGACCATACAGGAGAGGCGTCAAAAATCCCTTCCGGATCCGTGTTTGCCCAGAGATTCGTGTTGTGATGTGCGCAAAATCCCCGACAGCCATATAATGCTTCCGCTGTCTTCTTTCCTTTTGGGATCATCCGTTTCACCTGCGCAAACAACGGAAGATGACATTCCGGAAGCTGACATTTCTCTGCGATCCAGTAATTCATCTCGGTATTGATATTGATCGTAAATTCACACTGCCAGGGCGGTGCATACTCACCATTCCAGATTCCCTGCAGATTCGATGGCATCAGGCAATCATAAGAACTGGAGATCATCAGGTATCTGGCATAGTGAAACAACGTCTCTGTCAGATATTTCAAGTGCGTATGGTCACCATTCTTTACCTCATTTAAGAGTTCATCCGTTGCCTCCTTAGGAACATCCTGTGTTCCTAAGGAAAAATCCATCCGGTTGTACAGTCCCGAAAACGTCTTCTGATGCTCCATAAAGATTGTCTCAAATCCGGCGTTCGCCGCTTCATCCAGACGTTTCTGACAATGCGCCCGATAATCCGGATCTGCAAAATCGGTTCCGCATGCCACATAAATGCACGCCTCTTTCACACCTCTGATCCAGGTAAAATCCCCGATCGACTCCGCCTTTTTCTCCGGTGACACCAGCTTCACACCAGTAAAATAGCAGACTCCTCCAGATCCGCATTCCCCATAATTGCAGACTGTATCTTCCCCGATACTTTCTGTGTGCTCCTCAAATGGCTTTCTGCTCATATTGACAGAAAATGTAAGTCCCTGCGGACAATCGGTGGAAAGCCGGATTGCCACTACCTGATACTTCTGACTGACCAGATGCTCTCGTTTGTAAGTATATCCGTTCATTTGATAAGAAACTACAGCCACTGCTTCCTCCAGCAAAAGCCGCCTTTCATACTGTTCTGCCTTTCCTTTGTGATGATACATACAGATCCTTAAATCTCCCGCCGGCTGATACGGATTCATATATTTGGGAGTCGATGTGATCGCCATTTTTGCCAGAAACTGTGCTTTTTCTACTTCTCCTGCAAACAACAGCTCCCGGATCTGATCCAGATATTTTCCGGTATCCGGATTTTTCCGGTCAAGATCCCTGCCATACCAGATCGTCTCTTCATTGAGATAGATCGTCTCCTCATTGACTTTTCCCATGACCATGGCTCCCAGTCTTCCGTTTCCAATGGGAAGTCCGTCATCCCAATATCGGGCTAGGTTTTTTTAATTTGATCTCATGTCTATTTTTGAGAGTTTCCATACACTTTCTCCTTTTCCAATGCCTGTTTCCATTCTTTTTGATAATATGCATTTAACTGCTCCATGCCCAACGCCTCTCCTCTTTGCAGCATTTCTGCCCAGAGCTGCTCAAATTCTTCTTCCGTCTCCGCATAGATCATATTCCACGACAATTCCTGTACCATTTCCTGCAGATGGCTTTCTATCGTCTGCAGTTTTGCCGGAAGGGCGTCCATCAGATAGACTGCCCGGCATCCTTCCACCGTCTTTCCCTGCGATTGTTTCTTCTGCGCAGGATCTTCCCCGGAAAAACCTGCTTCTGCCTGCGTCAGACCAAGCCACTGAAACACCGGTTTTTCTTCTTCCTTCCCGTAAGGATCCATTCCTTCTTTTTCCTCATATAATTTCACAATATTTTCGGGAGTATAGAACCAATTCAGAAATTCACATGCTTTTTCTTGCTTTTCACTGTTCTTATTGACTGCAAAAAACCAGTTTTCACCAACCGGATTCTCCGGCCTTTGATAAAGTGTCATATCCCCGGCTACAAGAGGGATATATCCGTCGCTTTGTTCTTCCTCTTTTGTTTCTGTCCTTCCATACTCTCCGGTCTGCCACGCATAACCGGAAAATAAAATCTGTCCTTTCTGATACTTTTCCTGCAGTTTCTCAAAAGTCTGGGTTCTCGAATCCGGATCCAGAAGTTCTCTCTGGTTGGCTTCAAAATAAAAATGAAGCGCCTGTTTGTAGAAACTGTCCTCTCCCAAAATCCCCTGAATGGTTCCGGTCTTTGCATCCACTGCAAACAGCGGCGAAAGCGACCCCACATCCATCCCGTAATACCCATATAAAGAAGAAGGCTGCTGCTATTTTTTTATCTGTCCAGTCTGAGCACAGAGAAAATCCATAAACAGGCTCTCCCATGGCTGTCATCGCTTTTTTCTCCAGCATCTGCTCTGCCGCATCCAGATAATCCTCCAGATGCTCCACCTGCGGACATCCTGCCTTTTCATAGGCATTCCACTGCACCATCGGCATCCAGTAATCCTTTTCCGCACCCTGTTTTCCTACTGAGGTAGGAAGGAAGTACAAGTCTTCCTCCTCCCCGCCGAAATTTTCCCGGTAATACCGCAATGCCGTTTCATATCCGGAAGTCTCAAACACGTCGGAAAGTTCCTCTTCCCATTCATCCAGATCTGCCAGTACGCCTGCGCCTGTCAAAAGTTCTGCCTGCTCCATATCCCGAAATCCGATAATGTCGGGCAGAGTTCCTGCTGCCAGATATTGTTTTAACCGTTTTTCATCCCCATTTCCATTGGAATAAAATTCCAGACGGATCCCGGTTTCTTCATATAACCTGTCAGCGCTTTCCCCTTCCCAGGTTCCCGACATGTTGGTGCCGGACTGCTGAACTAAAATGGTCAGCACCGTATCTTCCTGTTTTTTTTCTGTATCCTGCACTTCCCCTTCTTTTGCACACCCTGTAAGCAGCGCTGCCACACTGAGCACAACTGCCGCTTTTTGATAAAATGACCGCATAATTTCTCTCCGTTTCTCATGGTTGTTCGAATCTGCCGCTTCTTTGAAACCTTGTATTTTACATATTCTATTGTTATAATACTCTATATCTTTTAGAAATACCAGTCGGAGGAAACGCCCTATGCTGAAACGGTTTAAAAACAGTTACTACTCAAAGATCATGATCGTCTGCATTGCTGCTGTCTGTGCCATTACAGCCATTCTGCTGCCTGTATGCAGTTCTTTGATCCACCAGCAGGAGCGCTCCGAAGATTTAAAAAAATACGATCTGATCCTGGATCGGCTGACTGCTTCTATGACCTCCCGTCAGGAAGCTCTCGCCACCAATCTGACTCCCTTTTTTTCCGATGAGGCGAATACACAAAATCTATGCAGTTTCTATCGTTCCACCAGCAAAAAAGTTCCTTTGGAATACCGTGACAGTGTCATGGAGATGCTCCGTTCTTTCTGTTTTTCCGACTCTTATTGCTGCGGCGCCCTGCTCCTGACTGTGACCGGACACCTTTACCAGTATAATTCTCTGTCGCACACCCTGGTTCCGCTTTCGCTTCGGTCACTGACTACAAAGCTGACTCCGTATGAGCTCCAGCTCTTCACCGATCAGCAGCTGATGACGCTGAGCAATGATCTGCAGAAACCGGCGCCTCATATCTATGGCCTGGGGACTTCGGTATTCGATCAGAAAAATGATTCTGTCAACTATCTCGGAACCATGATCTTTCTGTACTCTACTGCCGAATACAGCAGTCTTCTTTCCAGCGCCGACCTGCAAAAAGACGGCACCTTTGCCATACTGGATCAGAATCAGCACGTGTATTTTTTCTTCGGATGAAAATTATGAAAGTGCTGACGGACTGCTTCCTGCACTGTCAGATTCCTCCAAAGGGGAGCCCTCCCATTCCACACAGACACAACACGGCACCACCTATTATGCGTCCTCACAGTATCATGAACAGTATCACTTTTATACGGTCTATCAGGTTCCAAAATCTGTATTCACACACAGTGCGATCATCACCGTTTTTAACTGTGATCTCTGTCTGCATCTGCCTGGCTGCAATCCTGCTGTATATCCTTGCCTTTTATATTTCAGACCGCAAGATTCACTCCATCCAGAAAGCCATGGGACTGATCGGCACCAACAATCTGGACTATCGGCTTCCGGTGCCCAAAAATGATGACGAATTCACACAGATCATCAAAAGCTTTAACAGAATGTGCGATGATCTGCAGCGCAATGTAGAAAAAGCATACCTTTATGAGATTGCTCAGAGAAAAGCGGAACTGTATGCCATGCAGACCAGTATCAACCCACATTTTCTTTACAATGCCCTGGAACAGATCCGGGTACAGATTCTAAAGAGCAACAGCGCCGCAGCCTCCCATATGCTGCTCCTGCTTTCGAAAATGTACCGAAACCAGACCCGGCGCAACCTCTATATCACCATTGCAGAAGAATGCAGCCAGTCAGAAAATCTGATCAACTTTTATATGTACCGCTATGGTGACTTTGAATACGAATTTAACATCCACAGTTCCATCAAGATTTACGGGATTCCCAAAAATACCCTGCAGCCACTGATTGAAAATTACTTTGTCCATGGCTTTATCCCGGATTCTGACGAAAACCTGCTGACTATTTCTGCCCATCCTGTCAACATCCAGGATACGCTCTGGATCGAGTTCTGCGTGGAAGATAACGGATCTTCCATTACGGAGGAAGAACTGGTTCTTTTAAAAGAAAAGCTGGCCGCTCCTGTCATGAGCAGAAGCGAAAACAACGGATTCGCACTTTCCAATGTCAATCACCGGTTAAAACTTGTATTCGGCAACGATTCCGGACTTGTTCCGGGCGTCGGTTCCGACGGCACCGGCTTTGCCGTCCGATTCCGGATTCCGGCCATTCTTCCGGAAGATCTGCAAAAAACCTGACAGCGTGCTGTTTTTATTCCAAAGCACGCTGTCGTTTTGTCATATCTGATGCTGTTTGCGGTATGCAAATACATGCTTCCAGTCATCCCGGCTCAGATAATGGGTCCCTTCCCTCAAAAAATATCCGATGTCTCCTTTGTGACTAAATTCTCCCGGCTGCAAATACCGTCCTTTTTGCTCCAAGCCCATACTTCCCATACATTCAAATGCCGGACTGGCTGCCAGACAGCCTAAAAATTCTGACCTTGGATCTGCCCAGTCATCTCTGGATGCACTGGTCACATACAGATGCCTTCCGGCCATCATTGCCAGCAAAAAATGGGAATCAAAGGGAAGTTTTTCCAAATCTTCCCGATACTGAAAGAAGTTTCCCGCAAACCATAGTCTGGAGCCTTTTCCATACAGATTTTCAATCTGCTCTCCGGTCTTTCCCCGAAGTAATGCGGCTCCCCCGGCGCCGGACTGGCAGCTTACCGTCAGTCCAAATCTGGTGTCAAATGCTCCTGCGAGCAACGCCGCTTTTCCCAGTCTGGAATGTCCCATCACCGCTGTTTTTTTCTGGTCAATCCCCGGATCATCAAGAAGAACATCCGCGATCCTGGACATACACCATGCCCAGATCCGAAGTTTCCCCCAACTGTCATAAGGATTCCTGGTACAAAACCTTCCAAGCCCGGTCATATGTCCGTCAAAATAGTCTGCCGCAATATCCTGATAACAGACATTTGCAATTGCATACCCATGGTCGATCACTTCTTCTCCGATTCCGTCTGCAATCTCCGGCGTAAAAGCCAGATAAAAAAAGATCGGAGCCGGAGAGGAGCCTTTGGGGAGCGTCAGAGTGAACGGAACCGATGCAGAAGAAAAATCAGACCGGATCTTCAGTTCGCAATACTGTGTCTCTGCCTTTCCCCCATAACTGTCTCTGTCGATCCGCACCACTTTCCTTTGGCTCCGGCAGGCAAGG
>ENA-OQIT01000318-OQIT01000318.1-human-gut-metagenome-genome-assembly--contig:-NODE-318-length-10250-cov-3.564852_pt1 | contig 10250 bp, 8 predicted proteins | sample MGYA00242587_ERZ504752 | MGnify/ENA primary metagenome ERZ504752 (study PRJEB26092, sample SAMD00036352) | human gut metagenome | host: Homo sapiens | study: EMG produced TPA metagenomics assembly of... | reverse complement strand
GAATGTACTTTTGCTGCATCTACTGTTCTTATGAACATGCTTGGTCTGGCATGCGATCCGGTCGGCGGTCTGGTAGAATATCCATGTCAGAACAGAAATGCTGCAGGTGTGGCAAACGCTATAATTGCCGCAGAAATGGCTCTCGCAGGAATCCCGCAGTTGATTCCTCTGGACGAAATGATCCAGACGATGTTTACCGTGGGTAAAAAGACTTCCTGCAGAACTGCGTGAAACTGCTATGGGAGGATGCGCTACTACGCCATCTGCATGTGAAGCATGCCATATATGCAAGTTAACAGGCTGAACAAAATAAAAACTGTCTCTGTAATGCACCTTATTTTCTACGTATAATGTGCATATACAGGACAGTTTTTTATTATTTTTCCAGCTTTGCCAGCACTTTTGATGTAAAATGTGTATCGAAAAAACTGAACAAAAGGTCCGAATCCAAATGCACTGACCAGTGTTCCTAGTCCGACGATTCCCCCTGCAAGCCAACACACCAGTGCACTGATCGCATCATTAGATACTCTGCACCAGAAATACGGAATTTTCGGCCATTTCTCTGTCATGATCAGAGAAATACTGTCATATGGTGCAACTCCCTGTTTCGGAAGCTGGTACATGGAAATTCCAAGGCTTGTTATGATAACTCCAATAAATACGGTAACCACCTGCATTGCCATCTGATCCGGTGCATCGATCACAGATGTGATCAGGTTATAGAAAAATGTAACAAAATATCCAAGAAATAACGCATTTATGATCGTTCCCAATCCGATAAGCTTTCTTCCCCAGATAATTTCTATTACAAAAAATCCCAGATTCAGAAGAATTAAAAAACGGGCATATTCAATTCCCACACATTCTGCCAGTGCCATGACCATTCCGCTGAAAGGGTCATTTCCAAGACCGGAAAGTTTAAAAATTGCAATTCCCAGACCAAGGATTATATTTCCAATCAACATTACGACCACATACTTCCAGTTTATTTTTCTGATCCATTCACTCATCTTTTTTTCCTCCGTAAAATTAACTCTTTCTATCATATCAGACAGTAAAATACTTTACAATATTCTTTCTGTAAATTGTTTTCCACTATTTTAAAACTACGTTACTGTTCACTCCGTTCACAGTAACGTAGCCAAAATTCATTCCAGATTGCCTGCGGCAATGGAATTTTGGCTTGTATGTCTTGTGATTTTGGCATATTCATGCCAAAACACTTCGCGGGATAGTGGTGTGTGAACAGTTACAAAACTACTTGATTTACTCCGTGAATGTGACTATAATGAGAAAAACGTATATAGGTGTATATACACCCTTCTATACATAATAAAAACAGGAGAAAGTAATCTATGGAAAAGTTTAAAGCATTTCTCAGACGCAAAGACATCGAGATCTCCATAAAACGTTATGGAATCGATGCCCTTGGTGCCATGGCGCAGGGTCTTTTCTGCTCCCTGCTGATTGGTACGATCATCAACACACTTGGAACACAGTTTCATATTTCATTTCTGACCACTGCTGTGGCAACTGTAAACGACACCCAGTATACCGTAGGCTCTCTGGCATCTGCAATGAGTGGTCCTGCCATGGCTGTTGCCATCGGCTATGCGCTGCATTGTCCGCCGTTGGTGTTGTTTTCACTGATCACTGTTGGCTTTGCATCTAACGCATTAGGCGGTGCAGGCGGACCGCTGGCTGTATTATTTGTAGCCATCTTCGCTTCCGAAATCGGAAAAGCAATATCTAAGGAAACCAAAATCGATATTCTGGTCACTCCACTTGTCACGATCGGTGTAGGTGTTGCCCTGTCCGCATGGTGGGCTCCGGCACTTGGAAGTGCAGCAATGAAAGTGGGAAATATTATTATGTGGGCTACCAACCTGCAGCCATTCCTTATGGGAATCCTTGTCTCTGTATTTGTGGGTATTGCACTGACACTTCCTATCTCATCAGCTGCAATCTGCGCCGCACTTGGTCTTACCGGGCTTGCCGGAGGAGCTGCTGTAGCAGGCTGCTGTGCACAAATGGTAGGTTTTGCAGTAATGTCCTTCCGTGAGAACAAATGGGGCGGACTTGTTTCTCAGGGAATCGGAACTTCCATGCTCCAGATGGGAAATATCGTAAAAAATCCACGTATCTGGATTGCACCGATCCTTACTTCTGCTATCACTGGACCTCTTGCAACCTGTCTGTTCAAACTTCAGATGAACGGTACTCCGGTTTCTTCCGGTATGGGTACCTGTGGTTTTGTAGGACAGATTGGTGTCTACACCGGATGGATGAATGATATCGCCGCAGGAACAAAAACAGCAGTCACAGGCTGGGACTGGGCCGGACTCTTGCTGATTTCCTTTATCCTGCCTGCAATCCTGTGTCCACTCATCAACATGTTTGTCCGTAAGCTTGGATGGGTGAAAGACGGGGATATGATACTTTCATAAATAAAAGCAGCTGTGTTACCTGTCAATTGAAACTGTTACTTCATAAAATTTTCAGTTAACAGTTTCAATGGTAGCACAGCTGTTTTTTATTTTTCCACTTCCGTATATCGATTTTCCTCCGGATCACGCAAATTGTCATCCACATAATTTTTTGTCCCTTAGTATCAAGTTTCCTACAGCCCTTTGGAAATCACCTTTCAGTGATAAGATTTTTATATTCGTACTTCTTCATCCATTTTAAGCAATGCACTCTTAGCCAACTGATCTGCCTCTTCATTGTAGTGATTGCCTGTATGGGCTGCTATTTTACAAAAAGAAATCTTTATTTTCTTTCCTGCTTCCTGCATATGGGCTGCGTATTTGCTGGTCAGTGGTGTTTTGGCTCTCCATACACCTGTTACCCATTTCTCTACCCCTTCATAATCATAGCGGATTTCCACAACCGGATATTTGTTTTCTATAGCCCAGTTTACTGCAGTCATAGAACCAAGCATCTCCCCTGCCACATTCCGAATGGCAACTCCTGCAGGGTCACTGCCACTTCCAGATTTGCGGACTTCCTGTCCGTCCGGTGTAAGGATCACACAGCCAAAAGCATATCTGCCAATACTTTTCTCAAAACTTCCGTCCACATAGGCAATGACCATATTTTCAGGTACTTCCACGATTCCTGCCGCCTCTTTTGCTTTATCACCGGATACATTTCCTGCTGTCTCCATGTTCAGAAAAGCCAGTGCTTCCTCTTTCTCTGTAAATCCCCGAAACTCAGCTCCTGAATATCCGCTCACTGCCTTCTGGCACTCCGCCCATGTAGCAAAAAGTCCTGTTTTATGTCCCTTGCGTACTGCATATATTTTCTTCTTTGCCATAAAATCCTCCTGAAAAATCAATATTTTGACTCACATTACTTTACTATATTTTGATTAATACTATATAATCTTTCTTTCTATCAGGCAAGTTATACAATGGAAATTTCTCAAAAAAATAACGTGCAGATACATTTTTTTATCGGGATAAACCTTCAATCCTGAAGTTATCTGTCGACTCCAATGTTTCTGCACGTTTTTTATAATAACAGATATTTTTAATCAATATCCTCTATTAACCTGTAGCAATTATATAAAATACTGCTTTACTCTTTATCTGATCTTATAAAGCTTTATAATACAGTTCCACAATATCCTGTTTCCTGGAGGATCTTGGATTTACTGCAATATTTCCGCTCTTCATAGCATCATCTACCATGGCATCAATCTTGCTTTCAATATCCTCATCAGAAATCTCTTCTCCCTTCTTCGCCTGACGGATGGCTGTGGTCAGGTCTTCCGGGATTCCGATATCTTCGTTTAATTCACGGATGGCATCCACCAGCATCAGCGGTTCGAATTCATCCTCATATGCCGGGATTGGACTGATATAATTATAAATCTTCAGATATCTGCCATGATCTGCCAGCGCATTATATTCTGCAATTACTGGGAGAAGAACTGCATTTGCCACCCCATGTGCCACATTAAAGAAAGCACTTACCGGATGACTCATTGCATGGACATTTCCAAGTCTTGCAAAGGAAAAGGCGATTCCTGCAAAGAGAGAACCTGTAAGCATTGCCTCTGCAGCCTCCAGATCTGTACGTCTTGCCACAAAACGACGGATATTTCCACCGATCAGTTCCATTGCTTTTTCTGCCATTGCATCAGAAAAAGGAGATGCTGCTGTGGAAACATAAGCCTCCTCAGCATGAATAAATGCATCGATTCCGCAGGCTGCTGCCACAGATGTCGGAGCAGAAGTGAGAAGCTCAGGATCCAGAATCGCATATGCAGGAAGAAGTTCATAACTGAATACAGTCAGCTTATAATCTCTGCTGTGATCAGTGATAACAGAAAATGCCGTAACCTCTGAGCCGGTTCCTGCTGTAGTCGGGATTGCAATCAGCGGAACAATTTTTCCGGGAACCTTATGCGCTCCCTCATATTCTGTAATGCTTCCGCCATATTTAGCCGTGACTCCAACTGCCTTTGCCACATCCATAGGTGATCCGCCACCCAGTGCTACAATGAAATCTGCACCGGATTCCTTATACGCTTCTGTCGCTTTTTCTACTGTGGTAACAGATGGGTTTGCTTCTACATCTGTAAAAATATCCACTGCCATTCCGGCGTCTTTCAGATAATCCGCCGCCTTATCCACAACTCCCATTTTCCGGAGAGTTGGTCCGGAGATCAGCATTGCATGAGAACCTCCAAGCTTTTTGGCACATTCCGGAAGCTTTGCCAGAGTTCCTGCACCGACTGTAATATTCTGAGGAATAAAAAATTCAAATGGATTCATTAATTTCTGCCTCTTTTCCTGTGATTTTTTAATAATTTTGTAACTGTTCAGTACCTTCACAGTTACGAGCCAAAATGCATTAAAAATCACCTGCGGTGATGGCATTTTGGCTTGTATGTCTCGGGATTTTGGTACTTACGTGCCAAACACCTCGCGGGATAGTAGACTGCTGAATAGTTACATAATTTTTCAATATTGCAATGTCGTTTATAGCGTTATGCCATAGAGGAAAGCACCCTGTCAATAGCCGCATCGATCACCACATCAAGCTCTTCATCATCAGCCTCCGGCATAAGACTTGCTGCATCCTCATCAGAGATCAGTTCAATAAGTTTACCAAAGTCTTCTTTATATTTACGTTTACAGATCGCATAAAATACAACTCCAAGTAAGCTCCAGCTGCCTACCATGATCCATTCCTGAAATACCAGACTTCCACCGGAACCCGGAATACAGTAAACCAGAAGCATCAGCCCTGACATGACTACTGCCATAAAGCCTACAAATTTGTAGTGACCTACTTTGTAAGGTCTTGCCATATCCGGTTCCTTTTTACGAAGGATCAGGAAAGAGACAGAGACCATACAGTATGCAAGGCAGCATCCGAAGTTACCTGCATCACAGATCCAGACCATCATTGTCCTTCCTGCAAAAGGAGCCAGCATAGTCAGGGCACCGATCAGATACAGAGAATTAACCGGAGTTTTGTGCTTCGGATGAAGCTTTGCAAAAAACGGAGGAATCATGTAGGATTCTGCCATAGAGTACATGGCACGGGAACCGCCAAGGAGGAAAGAGTTCCATGATGTAATAATACCACACATTCCACCTACAATGATAACCTTGGCCATAACCTTTGTCCCGAAAGCCTTGGCCATGGCATCTGCCGTTACAAGTCCTGTTCCCTGCTGAGACTCAATGATCTCTGCCGGATTCAGGATATAACCTACTGCAAGAATCACCAGTGAGTAAAATACAACTGCCAGCACAACAGAGAGGATCATCATTTTACCGATTTTTTTCAGCGGAACATTGATTTCCTCTGCTGCCTGTGGGATAACGTCAAAACCAATAAAGAAAAACGGAGTGATGACTGCAACCTTAATAATACTTTTCATTGCTTCACCGGTGCCGTTTCCAACAAACATCTGTCCCTGAAGATTATCCACACTTCCTGTAACCACAGAAGCCACGATCAGAATAATTCCGGCACCGCCGATAATACAGGTAAGAACAGTCTGCAGAACTGCCGCAGTCTTTGCTCCATTAATGTTGATTATCATAATAAGAAAAGCAATCACAATTGCCACGATCAGCCAGGATGCATAAACATCAAAGCCTGCAACTGTATAGAGATATCCTTTCAGGAACCCCGGCCACAGATAAGTGATAATTGTGGGAAATGCACATGCCTCAAAGCAGGCAACACTTACATATCCAAGAATAATCGCCCAGGTACAGATAAAAGAACCTGTAGAACCCATTGCCCTGTAGCTGAATACGTGCTCGCCACCACACTGAGGCATGGCTGCTGTAAGCTCTGCGTAAGTCAGACCTACAAAGAAGATCATGATTCCACCGATTGCAAATGCAATAGCTGCACCAAGCACACCACCGGATTCAATCCAGTTACCGGAAGAAACTACCCAGCCCCAGCCGATCATGGCGCCAAATGCAATTACAAGTATGTCCCATGCACCAAGTACTTTGTCAAATTCTGATGTTTTTTGTTCCATAGGTCAGGCCTCCTTTTTTCCGATTTTTTTGCGATCAGATCTTCCAGATATTCTGCTGTTCCCTGAATTCCCAGAAAATCACTGTTAATAAGAATATCCCTGTTATGTCTGTCACCGCGGTTACTTCCTGTCAATGCCAGATGTCTCTTATGATAACGTTTATCCTTCTCATCCAGCAGAAGCTTTGCATCCTTTTCTGAAAGATTATGGCTTTCCATAATGTTGTGGACGCGAACATCATTAGGTGCATAAATAAATGCTCTCACCAGCTGGATTCCTTCTGTATCTTTCAGAATATAATCTGCAGACCGTCCTATGATCACGCAGGCTTCTTTCTGAGCCAGCTTCCGGATAATCTGCTTCTGTACATGAATGGCGCGGTCTGTCAGATCCGCATATTTGGAAAAGGAACCTCTCACATCTCCCTGTGCACCTTTACCTGCGATGGTTCCGCCTTCCTCTACTCTGTCCATAATGTCTGTAGGGATGCCTACCTCTTTGATAATCTCATCCACAAGATCACGATCATAAAACTTAATCCCCAGATCCTGTGCAATCTTCTTACCGATGGCATTGCCCTTGGCTCCATATTCGCAGCCAATCGTAATTACCAGATGTTTCATGCTCTTCCCTCTCACACTCAAATTTTTATCAGATTCTCAAACATTTGAAATCCGCTGATTTGCTATGTAAATCGCTACTTTCTCATGTTTGGCAGGTCCCAAGTTCAAAAGTCTTATCGTGCAGGCACGAACGACTTTTTGACCTTTTGGCCCTGATATCATAAAAGGGCGCACGAATATAATTCGTGACGCCCTTGTCCTTACTGTATCACTCCGTTGCCGGATTTTTATTTTTCCAGAGATTTAATTGTATCTTCGATGATTGCTACAGCTTTGTCGCACTCTTCTTCTGTAACAATAAGCGGTGGAATCATACGGATGATATGCGCTCCGATAGCTGTGATCAGAAGATGTCTGTCAAGACAACCATGTTTTACATCCACTCCGCCGATAGTATCATCAAATTCCACACCTACCAGAAGTCCCTGATGTCTTACTTCTTTTACATGAGGAAGCTTCTCAAGCTTAGCTGCAAAGTAATCGCCAACCTTCTTTGCATTTCCAGCCAAATCTCTGTCCAGAAGCTCATTCACCTCAGCCAGTGCAGCTGCACAGCTTACCGGATGTCCGCCGAATGTAGTTCCATGGGAACCTGCTGTGAAAGCTTTTGCAACCTCTGCTGTTGCACAGATGGCACCGATTGGCATTCCACCGCCCAGAGCCTTTGCCATAGATACGATATCCGGTTTGATACCATAATTCATATAGGACATAACAGCACCTGTTCTGCACCATCCTGTCTGTACTTCATCGATCAGAAGAAGCATATCGTTCTCATCACAGAATTTACGAAGTCCCTGCATGAATTCCATTGTTGCAGGATGCACGCCACCCTCGCCCTGTACAGGCTCAACCATAATGGCAATTGTGTTCTCTGTACATGCATCCTTGAAAGCCTGAAGGTCATTGTACGGTGCATAGGAGAAACCATAAGTCATAGGTCCGAATCCAACCTGGCATCCATTACCCGGCTGACCTGTTGCAGACATGGCACCAAAGGTTCTTCCATGGAATCCCATCTTTGCAGTTACGATATGATAACGGTTTGGACCATACTTTTCAATACCATATTTACGGGCCATTTTGATCATTGCCTCGTTAGCCTCTGTACCAGAGTTCTGATAGAAAATCTTGTCCATTCCGATTGTTTCACAGACCTTCTCAGCAAGCAGCGCCTGCGGGATTGTGTATGGATAGTTGAATGTATGCATAATATCATCTAACTGATCCTTTGCAGCAGCTACAACCTTAGGGTTACAGTTTCCTGCGCTGTTTACTGCAATACCAGCATAAAAATCAAGATATGGGGTTTTATTCTCATCATAAATGTACATGCCCTCTGCTGTCTCTGCAAGGAAATCAAATCTCTCATAAGTCTCGATCATGTACTTGTTTACTTTGTCCTTAATGTCCTGAAAAGTTAATCCTGTGTCTTTTAATTTCATAGCTGTGCCCTCCTGCATCCTTAAGATAATAAAAAAAGCAAAGACAAACTGACCCGTATGGGTAAGCGCCTTTGCTTAACTTTTTCTGTGTATTATTTTGTACATCCTTACAATATCACTGTCCTTATGATTTGTCAACATGTTTTTTTGAACATTTACATTTTTTACAGAAAGATCGTTACTGAGAACGGAGTGAACAGTAACGAAAGCTCTGTGTTCTCCTTATTGTATATCCAATATTTCCTGCATATTCATGCGATATTATAAAGGTTTCTCAACAATTCATAACAACACAGCCTCTTCATGAAATGGCAGACTGACAAACCATTACATACATCCTTTCTTTTCAGATATTCATTTCCTGGTGTATCTTTTTCATCATTTTGTGCATTATATTGTATATTTCACACTCATACTTCGGATAAAATCACCTGCTTCACTACTCAGTTCTACACTATGGTAATCCACCTGCGGCAGACCGCTTCAGCAACAAAACCCCTGATACAACTGCATCAATGATAATCCAGAAAAAAACAGGTACAGCAGGCTTTCTCCTTCCCTGTGTTCCGATAGACATGCTCCTGATCCGTTTCAAACTTAAACACCTGATCTCTGTGGATTTCATACTTCTCACCATGACATTCCAGAGTAAGCACACCCTCCATAACAGCCAGATATTCTCTTGTCTTCTCCCCATGGCTGCCACTGATATAAACACCACCCGGTTCCACCTCGATCCGGTACACCTCCACCAGACGGGTATCCTCATAAGGCAGACAGGTCCATACCCTGTACTGTCCTGCTATCTCCTTGGTAGGAACCAGTTCTGCCGGTGTCACCAGACAACAGTCCACTCTCGGCGGCTGTATCAGCTCCTGAAACTCTATCCTCAGACCACTTGTAATCTTCCCCAACACACCCAGAGAAGGATTGGCAGTCCCTCTCTCAATCTGAGCCAGCATACTCTTACTCACCCCCGTCTGCTCAGACACCTGATCCAGACTCATACTCTTGGATTTCCGAATCCTCTTCAGATTCACCGCCACATTATTCGATAAATAATCCATATGTCCCCTCCGTTACTGAAAACTTATAAAAAGTTATAAACTTCTATGTTCCATTCCTACTTCAACGAGTATGCTTTTGATGATATAAATATCAATCTACTCACAAGTTCCTGTACTCTCCATAGGCGTAAATTCCGGACTAACGTATCCGTACATATTTGCATTAACGTTTCAGTGTCAGCTTGCAAATTGTTCTCCATAAGTCTTGAGATTTATAGATGCCTGGAAATCTCTGTCAATCATATTCCCACACTCACATCTATAAACTCTGTCAGATAACTTCAAATCTTTTTTGATATTCCCACAACAGCTGCAAAGCTTTGATGATGGATAAAACCGATCAGCCACAATAAGCTGGATCCCTTTATCGCTGCACTTATATTCAAGCTGTTTTCTAAACCAAAAAAATCCCTGTTCCTGGACTGCTTTGGATAAATGTCTGTTTTTCATCATTCCGCTGACATTCAAATCTTCAATACATATAAATCTTGGTTTTCGATTTATGATCTCAGATATGGTCTGATTCAAATAGTTTTTACGGATATTTGTTAATCTGTGATTTCGTTTTAATAAAAGTTTTTCCTTTTTGATTACA
>ENA-OQIT01000316-OQIT01000316.1-human-gut-metagenome-genome-assembly--contig:-NODE-316-length-10275-cov-3.859972_pt1 | contig 10275 bp, 12 predicted proteins | sample MGYA00242587_ERZ504752 | MGnify/ENA primary metagenome ERZ504752 (study PRJEB26092, sample SAMD00036352) | human gut metagenome | host: Homo sapiens | study: EMG produced TPA metagenomics assembly of... | reverse complement strand
GGACGCATACAGAGCGGAAGTAAAGAAAAACAATCAAAGAAGACGCAAAGAAGAGAACCGGAAAAGAAAAGAAAGGAAAAACCAGGACAGTAGATCAGGCAATCGAGAACGCACAGATGGATATTCCGGAAGCAATGATCGAGTTCCAGGTAAGACAAATGGCAGATGATTTTGCACGCCGTATTCAGCAGCAGGGTCTGACTGTAGAACAGTACTTCCAGTTTACAGGAATGACAGCAGAGAAGATGCTGGAAGAGATGAGACCACAGGCTGAAAAGAGCATCAAGACAAGACTGGTTCTGGAAGCGATCGTAAAAGCTGAGAACATTGAAGTTTCTGATGAGCGTGTAGAAGAAGAACTCACAAAAATGGCGGAAGCATACCAGATGGAAGTTGAAAAACTCAAAGAGTTTATGGGAGAGAACGAGAAGAAACAGATCAAAGAGGATCTTGCAGTTCAGGAAGCAATCACTCTGCTTGTAAACGAATCTGTAGAGGGATAATCTGTTCTGGTACATAACAGTACCGTGAATCCGCAGTGAGAGGGGGCCGCAGGCAGCGGCAGATTAAGTCAGCATAATAAGGAGGAAAAGCAAATGAGTTTAGTACCTTATGTTATTGAACAGACAAGCCGTGGAGAGCGCTCTTACGACATTTATTCAAGACTGTTAAAAGAAAGAATCATTTTTCTGGGAGAAGAGGTCAATGATGTATCTGCGAGTGTGATCGTAGCACAGCTTCTTTTCCTGGAAGCGGATGATCCGAATAAGGATATCCAGTTATATATCAACAGCCCGGGAGGTTCCGTGACAGCGGGACTGGCAATCTACGATACCATGCAGTACATCAAATGTGATGTTTCTACAGTCTGCATCGGTATGGCAGCAAGCATGGGGGCATTCCTTCTTTCCGGTGGAGCGAAGGGAAAACGTTTTGCGCTTCCAAACGCAGAGATCATGATTCATCAGCCATCCGGCGGAGCACAGGGACAGGCAACTGAGATTTCGATCGCAGCAGAGCACATCCTGAGAACCCGTCAGAAATTGAACGAGATTATGGCAGCAAACACAGGGCAGCCATTGGAGACGATCAAGGCTGATACAGAACGTGATAACTTCATGTCTGCAGAAGAAGCAAAAGCTTATGGATTAATAGATGAGGTAATTGCCAAACATTAATGTTGTGTCGGCAATATGAGGTGAGAGTGATATGGCAGGAAAAGCAAGTGATGATATAGTAAGATGCTCCTTCTGTAATAAGCCGCAGTCTCAGGTGAGAAAGCTGATCGCAGGGCCGAACGGCGCTTATATCTGTGATGAGTGTATCGAGGTCTGCTCGGAGATTATAGAAGAAGAGTTTGAATACGATGATGACAGAAGAGAATTTGATGATATCAATCTTTTGACACCAGAGGAGATCAAGGCATTCCTTGATGAATATGTAATCGGACAGGACGAGGCAAAGAAGGTTCTTTCTGTTGCTGTATACAATCATTACAAGCGGATCATGGCAGGTTCTGATCTGGGCGTGGATCTGCAGAAGAGTAATATTCTGATGCTTGGACCGACCGGATGCGGAAAGACTCTGCTTGCCCAGACCCTCGCAAAGATACTGAATGTTCCGTTTGCCATCGCAGATGCGACAGCTCTGACAGAGGCCGGATATGTGGGGGAAGATGTAGAAAGCATCCTCCTGAAAGTGATTCAGGCAGCAGATGGCGATATTGAACGTGCAGAGCATGGTATTATTTATATTGATGAGATTGACAAGATCACAAGAAAGTCTGAGAATCCTTCCATTACCAGAGATGTATCCGGAGAGGGAGTTCAACAGGCGCTTTTGAAGATCATTGAGGGAACCGTTGCATCTGTTCCGCCGCAGGGCGGAAGAAAGCATCCGCATCAGGAACTGATCCAGATAGACACGACCAATATTTTGTTTATCTGCGGCGGTGCATTTGAAGGGATTGATAAGATCATTGAGACCAGACTGGATAAGAAGTCGATCGGCTTTAATGCAGAGATAGCTAAGAAGCATGAGGAGGATGTAGATGTACTGCTGCATCAGGTGCTTCCGCAGGATCTGGTGAAGTTTGGTCTGATTCCGGAGCTGGTAGGACGAGTTCCTGTTACAGTATCTCTGGATCTTCTGGATAAAGAGGCTTTGATCCGGATTCTGACAGAACCGAAGAGCTCTCTTGTGAAGCAGTATCAGAAGCTGATGGAACTGGACGGCGTAAAGCTGGAGTTTGATAAAGCAGCTCTGGATGCGATCGCAGAGACCTCTCTTGCAAGGAAAACGGGAGCCAGAGGATTAAGAGCCATTATGGAAGATATTATGATGGATACAATGTTCCGTGTACCATCTGATGATACCATCAAAGGATGTATGATTACAAAAGATGTTGTGGAAGGAAAGGGTCAGCCATTGTATGAGTGCGATGGAGAAGAGCGAAAATCTTTTCTGACATCTGAAAGTGCATAGATAACACAGGCGGGTGCATAGGGAGGACCATGTACCCGCTTGTTTTGATTTTGGATAAAACAAAAAGCAGGAGGAAAATACAGGTGAACAGAGAAATAAAAAGCCTTCCGATGGTAGCTCTGCGTGGAATGACTATCATGCCGGAAATGGTAGTACATTTTGATGTGAGCAGAGAAAAATCAATCGCAGCGATTCAGGAAGCCATGGCGGGAGACCAGAAGATTTTTCTTGTGGCACAAAAATCAATAGAAACAGACGACCCTACACAGGAAGATGTTTACGAGGTGGGAACTGTTGGAACGATCAAACAGATCATGAAGCTTCCAAAGCATATCGTCCGGGTACTTGTTTCAGGAGAAACAAGAGGAATCTTAAAACAGCTTCAGCAGGATACGCCGTATCTGCGGGCAGAGGTCGAGGTGATCGATGAGTCCGATCTTGTCATTCAGGATGATCTAAATGGAGAGGCAATGGCAAGGAGTCTTAAAGATACTTTTCTGGACTATGCCGCTCGCAACGGAAAAATGTCAAAAGAAGCAGTGGCAGAGATTTTGGAGATCAAAAGCCTGAAAAAGCTGGTGGATGAGATTGCTGCAAACACGCCTTTTTATTATGTTGATCAACAGGAAATCCTCGGAAAAGTGGATTTTTTGGGAGAGATATGAGACATTGGCGTTTAAGCTGGTCAACGAAGTGCAGATCATGGATATCAAAGATGAACTGCAGCAAAAGGTGAAGGAACGTGTGGATAAGCATCAGAAAGAATACATTCTTCGGGAGCAGCTGAAGCTGATCCGGGAGGAGTTGGGGGATGATTCTACATTGTCCGATGCGGAAGAATTTGAAAAAGCAGCAAAGAATCTGAAAGCGCCAAAAGAAGTGAACGAAAAGCTGAAAAAAGAAATCAGCAGATTCAAAAGCTCACTGAACAGTCCGGCAGAAAGCGGTGTGATACGGACCTATATTGAAACATTGCTTGAGATGCCGTGGGATAAAGCCGGGAAGGACAATCAGGATATCAAATATGCAGAGGAAGTGCTGGAAGCAGATCATTATGGTCTGGAACAGGTCAAAGAACGAATTCTGGAATTTCTGGCAGTACGTTCTCTGACGAAAAAAAGGGGAGAGCCCGATCCTGTGTCTGGTGGGACCGCCGGGAACCGGAAAAACATCGATCGCCAAATCTCTTGCAAAGGCACTGAAGAAGCCGTATGTAAGGATTTCACTTGGCGGAGTGCGGGATGAGGCAGAAATCCGGGGACACAGAAAAACATATGTAGGAGCAATGCCCGGACGCATTGCAAATGGAATTCGTCAGGCAGGTGTCAAGAATCCGTTGATGCTTCTGGATGAAATTGATAAAGTCAGCACAGACTATAAGGGAGATACGTTCTCTGCGCTTCTGGAAGTACTGGACAGTGAACAGAATTACAAATTCCGTGATCATTATCTGGAAGTTCCGCTGGATCTGTCGGAAGTGCTGTTTATTGCCACTGCAAATTCACTGCAGACGATTCCGCGTCCGCTTCTGGACCGTATGGAAGTGATCGAGGTGACCAGCTACACAGAGAATGAGAAGCTGCATATTGCGACAGAGCATTTGATCCCAAAACAGCTGGAGAAAAATGGTCTGAAGAAAGAACAGCTGAAAATAAGACAAAAATAGCAGTCTGGAAGATTGCATCCAACTATACAAAAGAAGCGGGAGTACGTCAGCTGGAGAGAGAAATCGGCAATATTTGCAGAAAAAGCAGCAAAAGAAATACTTACAACCGGGAAAAAGAGTGTTACAATTACAGAGAAGAATCTGTTCAAATATCTGGGAAAAGAGAAGTTTACGTATCAGATGGCAAATGCAGCGGATGAGATCGGGATTGTGCGTGGACTGGCATGGACAAGTGTGGGTGGGGATACCCTCCAGATCGAAGTGAATGTGATGCCTGGAAAAGGAGAGATCATGCTCACTGGTCAGCTTGGAGATGTGATGAAAGAATCGGCACGGACCGGGATCAGCTATATCCGTTCTGTCAGCAGAGATTATCAGATTGCGGATGACTTTTTTGAAAACATGATATCCATGTACATATTCCGGAGGGTGCAGTGCCCAAAGACGGTCCGTCAGCCGGAATCACCATGGCAACTGCAATGCTTTCTGCGATCACAGAACAAAAGGTGCGTGCAGATATTGCCATGACAGGAGAAGTGACTCTGCGCGGACGTGTACTGCCGATTGGAGGATTAAAGGAAAAGCTTCTGGCTGCGAAAAATGCCGGGATAAAAACAGTTCTTGTTCCCAAAAAGAATCTGGCAGATGTAGAAGAGCTTTCTCAGGAAATCACAAAAGGACTCGAGATCCTGCCTGTAGAGCATATGGAGGAAGTGCTGAAGGCAGCATTTGTGTCAGAAGATCAGGATAAAATATCCGGAGGGGAGTAAACTATGGTAATAAAGAATATCAATCTGGAAACTGTTTGTGGAATTACAAGTAAATTGCCGGAAAATGAAAAACCGGAGATTGCGTTTGCGGGGAAATCCAATGTGGGTAAGTCATCCCTGATCAATGCGCTGATGAACCGAAAATCGTATGCCCGGATCTCTGCCACACCGGGAAAGACACAGACGATTAATTTTTATAATATCAACGAGGAACTTTATCTGGTGGATCTGCCGGGATACGGATATGCGAAGGTTTCCGAAAAAGAAAAGATCCAGTGGGGAAATCTGATCGAGCGGTATCTGCATACATCAAAACAGTTGAAAGCAGTCTTTCTTCTGATCGACATCCGGCATGACCCTTCGGCAAATGACAAGATGATGTATCAGTGGATCGTCGATCAGGGATTTCAGCCGATCATCATTGCTACAAAGCTGGATAAATTAAAACGCAGTCAGGTGCAGAAGCATGTGAAGATGTTAAAAACAGGTCTGAATCTGCTTCCGGGAACAAAAGTAATCCCGTTTTCTTCGGTTACAAAGCAGGGAAGAGACGAAATCTGGGATCTGGCTGAGCGGGAATATCTGTTTCCGGAAAGATTTTTGGAGGATGAAACGAAAGAATAATTTCGGAGAATGATAGAGTAAACAGGAAAAGCACGATGCGGGAAGGAGATTTTTTATGGAGCGAAAGAGACCTTACTGGCAAGTGGCGGTAAGTCTTATGTTCAGTATACTGGCAACGGCTGCGTTTATTATCCTGGGCGTAAAAGCAATCGGATTTCTCATGCCGTTCGTTGTGGGCTGGATCATTTCTGCCATTGCGACACCTCTGGTGAACTGGCTGGAAAAGCGATTGAAGATCGTAAAGAAGCTGGGAACAGCAATGATTGTTATCATGGTCATTGGGCTGATCGTTTTAGTGGGATATTTTGCAGTCAGCAGGATTGCAGTGGAAGTGACAGATCTGATTCAGAACTTTCCGGATATTTATGCACAGCTGGAAGAGGGGATGCGTGAGATTGGAAATACCTTATCCGGTGTGTTCAGCAGGCTTCCCCGGGGAGTGCAGAATGGGTGGACAACGATAGTGGAGAATCTGGATACTTATATGGGGAATCTTGTTTCGAAAATCAGCGAGCCGACGGTGACGGCTGCGGGAAATTTTGCAAAAAGACTTCCGTCCTATCTGATTTCTTTCATTGTTGCGATACTGGCAGCTTACTTTTTTACAATCCAGAGAGAAGAAGTGATCGCATGGTTTCATAAAATCGCACCGCCGTCTGTGGAAAAGAGGATGATCCTGGTGATGGATAATCTAGAAATATGCAGTAGGCGGATTATTTCAAGGCGCTAGTTTAAGATCATGGGTGTTTGTTTTTTTGATCCTGTTTGCCGGATTTCTTGTGCTTGGAATTCATTATGCGGTTTTGGTTGCATTTTTGATTTCATTTTTGGATTTTCTGCCATTTTTTGGAACGGGAACTGCGTTGATCCCATGGGCAATTTACTCCGTATTTATCGGTGAATATAAAATTACAGCCGGTCTGGTGATCATCTATGCAGTTTCCCAGGTAGTGCGTCAGCTTTTGCAGCCAAAGCTGGTAGGTGACAGCATGGGAATGAATCCGCTGGTGACACTGCTGCTTTTATATGTGGGATATAAGATCAAGGGAGTCTTTGGTATGATTCTGGCAGTTCCGTTGGGACTGGTATTGATCAATATGTGTCAGGCCGGTGCATTTGATTATATTCTGGATGACGTGAAGATTCTGGTTGAAGGGATACTGGGACTTCGCGAAGAGCTTCCTCAAGGGCAAAAAGAAAATTCAGATAACACTTGATTCCAAGAATGAGAGTGTTTATAATATCAACAGAAACAAAAAAGGGGTGCTTGCAGAAAGCAGGCTGAGAGAAAGCTGGATCGCTTAAAACCCGTAACCTGATTTGGATAATGCCAACGTAGGGATATACAGAGAAAGTGATAGGATCTGAGAAGAAAAATTGCTGCTGTAATGCGTTTGCGTTGCAGCAGCTTTTTGCATACTCCGCGGCGGGCATGGAAAGGAATGCATATGAGAAACTATACAACACAGATGGAAGCAGCGAGAAAACAGATTGTGACAAAAGAACTGGAGATCGTGGCACAAAAAGAACATATGACGACCGAAGAGCTGATGCCGCTGGTGGCAGAAGGAAAGGTTGTCATCTGTGCCAACAAAAATCACACCTGTATTGATCCGGAAGGAATCGGTTCGATGCTGCGTACAAAGATCAATGTAAATCTGGGAGTTTCAAGAGACTGTAAAGATTACGATGTGGAGATGCAGAAGGTGATGCAGGCAGTTGAGATGGGCGCACATGCCATCATGGATCTGTCTTCTCATGGAAATACAATTCCATTTCGAAGAAAGCTGACCAGTGAGTGTCCGGCGCTGATCGGTACTGTTCCAATCTATGATTCCGTGATCCACTATCAAAGGGATCTGGATACGCTGACTGCCAGAGATTTTATCGATGTGGTCCGTCTTCACGCACAGGATGGAGTGGATTTTGTGACACTGCACTGTGGCATTACGCGTAAAACAATCGAGCAGATTCGGCAGCATAAGCGAAAAATGAACATCGTATCCAGAGGTGGTTCTCTTGTATTTGCGTGGATGTGTATGACAGGGGAAGAAAATCCATTTTATGAATATTATGATGAGATTCTGGATATTTGTCGGGAATATGATGTGACGGTTTCACTCGGTGACGCATGCAGACCAGGATGTCTTGCAGATGCAACGGACGTCTGCCAGATCGAGGAGCTGGTGCGTCTGGGCGAACTGACCAGGCGGGCATGGGAGAAGGATGTTCAGGTGATGGTGGAAGGTCCGGGACATATGCCTCTGGATCAGATCGAGGCAAATATGAAAGTGCAGCAGTCCATTTGTCAGGGAGCGCCGTTTTATGTATTGGGACCACTTGTGACAGATATTGCTCCGGGATATGACCATATTACTTCTGCGATTGGCGGAGCCGTGGCAGCATCGGCAGGAGCGGCATTTTTGTGCTATGTGACACCGGCAGAGCATCTGGCTCTTCCGAATCTGGAAGATGTAAAACAGGGAATCATGGCGTCTAAGATTGCGGCACATGCGGCAGATATTGCAAAAGGAGTGCGGGGAGCAAGACAGGCAGATGACAGGATGGCACAAGCCAGAAGAAATCTGGACTGGGAAGCACAGTGGGAGTGTGCCATGGATCCGGAGACGGCAAAACGGATCTGGAATGAGAGAAAGCCTGAACATGAGGATACTTGTTCCATGTGCGGAAAATTCTGTGCGGTGCGAAGTATGAACAAGGCACTTGCAGGCGAACATATTGATATTTTATAGAAACAGAATAATCAGAAAAACCAGGCAGGATATGTTCCCGTAAAAAGGAAGGCATCCTGCCTGGTTTTTATTTTGAAGCTATTGTGTCTTCTCTGCGTATTCAGCAGCAAGTGTATCAAATTCTTCTGCGTGAGTCGGATACCAGACGTCAAAGGTACTGTCTGCTGCGGCAATTCGTTTTCCGAGAGCTGCGAAAAATTCCGGGATTACAGTCTCCAGAAGAACACCTTTTTCGATGCCCAGATGTGCTCCAGGTTCTTCGCTGTCTCCGTTTACAAATAATTTGAATGCAGGTTCCATTTTTCCATCCACCCGTTTGGAGTGTCCGACAAGACCGATACTTCCCGCCTGATGGCTTCCGCAGCTGGAAGGACATCCGGAAATATGGATACATGGAAGGACTCTGTCGGCGAACTGTTCCTTGCGGACCCGCTGAATGCAGGACTCTAACAGTGCATAGGAATTGCTCAGTCCGTGTTGGCAGATTGGAACGCCAATGCAGCTGACACTGCTTTCAAATAAAGAAGCAGCTCCGTCTTTTGTGGCTTCTAACACAGCAGGTACTTCTTTTGCAGTCAGATTGATGATATACAAGGTGCCGTCCGGTGAGATCCGAAGCTCGGTTTCCGGCATCTCTTTGATCACGGCATACAGTTCAGACGGTTTTTGAGGTGCAAGCCGTCCGCCCAGCGGATGATAAGAAACCGTGTACAGGCCGTTCTGTTTCTGTGGGAGTACCCGTTTTTCTGTCAGAAGTGCTTCGGACAGAGTGCCGTCAGCAGATTTGGAAATCGGATGGACTGGTTCTACAGGCCATGGAGTCATTTCTTTTTGCGCGTCTTCCACAAACTGGAGGAAATAGTTCCGGATTTTTTCTTCGCCAAGGGTATCCTGCAGATAGCGGGTTCTGGATTTTGCGCGGGACTCATAATTGCCGTATGTGGTAAAGAGACGGATCATGGCATGGACGTAAAGGGAAACCTCGTTTGGATCTGCATTGTCTGTAATATGAACACCAAGCTTTGGATTTGGTCCAAGTCCGCCGGCACAGTAAACGGAAAATGTCCCGTTTTCTTTGGCTACAAATCCAAGGTCACGGAATGTGGCATGAACTTCATTCGCCGGGGTATTGGAAAAACCGACTTTCAGTTTTCTGGGCATGTGAAGTCCCGGCATCTTGGTCAGGAGATATTCTCCGGCAGCCTTTGCATAAGGAAACACATCAAATGTCTCATCCACAGCGGTACCAGTCAGAGGACTTGCCATGACATTACGCGGGTTGTCGCCTCCGCCGCCGTGTGTGATGATGCCGACTTTTAAGGCATCACGAACAAGCTGCGGAACAGAGTCTGCAGACAAATCGTGAAACTGGATGGTCTGGCAGGTAGTCAGTTTGAGCAGAGGAATCTGATGTTCAGAAATTTTGTCTGCAAGGAATTTTAATTTCTCTTTTGTAATATGACCGCCCGGAAGACGAAGACGCAGCATATATCCTTGTTCCTTCTGTGCATAGCTTCCAAAGCCTCCGGAGATGCCTTTGAAGGTCTGGCGGTCAATCTCTCCATTTTCGAAAGCATGTATGTTTTCATCAAATCTTGTGATATTATCTTCAAATTGCTGTAATAAATCTTTTGAAAGCATGGTAAATGCTCCTTTCTTTTTGATGGGTTTAGAAACTCTGTACTAAGTATAATAAACGGGGAAAGAGAGTACAAGGGGAATTTGGAGATTGGTCTTGATTTTCTTTACGGATATTTAAATATGGAACAGTAACGAGAATAAAGATAGATTTCCACACTCCCTGTTGTTATAATAAAGACAAAACGAAAACAGGGGAAATAGACATGGATACAATTTTGATCATAGAGGATGACGCAGATCTCAGGGAAGGGCTGGAGTATACATTGAGTGGGGAAGGGCGTATCAGATCCTGACAGCGGAAAATAGCAGAAAGAGGACGAAAGCGTATGGAAGACAT
>ENA-OQIT01000315-OQIT01000315.1-human-gut-metagenome-genome-assembly--contig:-NODE-315-length-10279-cov-3.285559_pt1 | contig 10279 bp, 12 predicted proteins | sample MGYA00242587_ERZ504752 | MGnify/ENA primary metagenome ERZ504752 (study PRJEB26092, sample SAMD00036352) | human gut metagenome | host: Homo sapiens | study: EMG produced TPA metagenomics assembly of... | reverse complement strand
AAAAGAACAGAAACGAATTAAAAGAAGACCAGAAGATCATACCGGGAAATGGATGAAGAAAACACAGGATCAAATAAATATAATAAAACAGGCACTATAGAAGATCAATTAAATTGGTAGTAGTAAAATAGTTTGTGTTTTTTAGGTAAAAAATAACTCCTTTTTTGGTAAGAATTCAGATATGACAATTCTTATACGAAAAGGAGTATTTTTTTATGGCAGTTGCAAAGGAACAAATTCGACAGATTATCTCAGAAAACAACATTAATAGCGTTGCAGATATATACACGCTTCTGAAAGACAGTTTCAAGGATATCCTGCAGGAGCTGATGGAGGCAGAACTGGATGCAACTCTTGGCTACGAGAAAAACCATAAGGGAGATCTACAGACAGACAATAAAAGAAATGGTCATTCTACAAAAAACTTAAAGAGTCAATACGGTGAATTTCAAATCGACGTACCAAGAGACCGTAACGGTGAGTTTGAACCAAAACTCATCCCTAAATACCAGAGAGATATTTCCGGGATTGAGGAAAAAGTGATATCTTTATATGCCCGTGGTATGAGTACACGTGACATCCACGACCAGCTCCAGGATCTTTATGGAATTGAGCTATCAGCTGAAATGGTCAGCAAGATCACAGACAAAATACTTCCTCAGGTTAAGGAATGGCAGTCCCGTCCTCTGAACCCGGTTTATCCGTTTGTCTTTATGGACTGTATTCATTATAAAGTACGTGAGGATGGCAGAATCCTGAGTCGTGCTGCGTATGTAGTTCTTGGCGTTACAGTGGAGGGATACAAAGATATCCTCAGCATCACAGTAGGCGTAAATGAAACCAGCAAATTCTGGCTTGGGATGCTTAATGATCTTAAGAACCGCGGAGTAAAAGATGTCCTTTTCTTCTGCGTGGATGGTCTTCCGGGTTTTAAAGAAGCTATTCAGGCAGTTTATCCGCAGGCAGAGATCCAGAGATGTGTGATCCATATGCTACGCAATTCTTTCAAATATGTAAATTATAATGATCTGAAAAAGTTTTCCTCGGATTTCAAAGAAGTGTACAATGCTCCGAACGAAACAGCCGCTTTAACAGAGCTGGAAAACATGAAAGAAAAATGGGGGAAGAAATATCCGTACGCGATCAGTAACTGGGAAAATAATTGGGAAGATGTAAGTTCCTTTTTTCAGTTTTCTAATGATATCAGACGCATTATGTACACGACAAATATCATAGAAGGATTGAACCGCCAGTATCGGAAAGTCACGAAAACGAAAAGCGTATTCCCAAGCGATTCTGCATTGGAAAAGATGCTGTATCTTGCCAGCGAGAACGTAGTCAAAAAGTGGACGCAGAGATACCGGAACTGGGATCAGGTATTGAATCAGCTGATAGTCCTTTACGGAGAACGGCTTACTGCTTATCTGTAAGAGAAAAGAAAAGCAGGAATGGGGAAGCTCTTTTAAGCCCCTTATTCCTGCTCTCTGTCTATTCCTTCGGCATTTATAATATTGCCAGAAATTTCCGATCCTATTCCAGAGGTCGGGTGTGGGCAGAGCCCACAAAAGGCAATAATCATGATGCCTTACTTGTCATGCTGATGTTGTCAAGATTGGTTGACACATTTTTCTCAAGGACATCATGGACTATGCTGCTATACGCAGAGAATCATAGTATCTCTGTCGCTTGAGCATGGGAGGAAGACCACCATTGGTGGTGCAAATCCTCCGATTGTTCCAATAACTGATAAAGTATCTCCAGATTAGAGACTTCAGTTCGGACACAGTCAGGTTTTCACTGTTGTATCGGTCATACAATAATTCTGTCTTTAGACGCGCCCACATGCTTTCACAACGGGCATTGTCATGGCATCGACCACCGGCACTGTTCATACTTTGGATGATTTCATATTTTCTCAGGGTGCTGCGGTAAAGCTCACTGGTATATTGGCTACCTCGATCGGAGTGAAGCACTGCTCCTTGAATTTCAGGATATGCGATAAAAGCGTTTTCTACCGTATGCTGGCAAAGCGTTGCCTTCATCGTGGTTTCCATTGCCAGCCCCAGTACTGCTGAATCAAAACAATCGAAGATTGCCGAAACATAGAGTTTTCCATCTTTTGCTTTGATTTCGGTGATATCTGTCACGCATTTTTCAAGAGGCTTTTCTGATGTGAAATTTCTCTTAAGAAGATCATCCGATTTACGAGCCTCACGGTCTGCTTTCGTAATTCCTTTCGGATTACGCTTAGGACGATGACTGAGACCGATTTTTTCCATGACTCTATAAACGGTACGCTCACTGGGGATAGGAATGCCATCAGGTCGTTTAAGAGTTAATGCCTGGAACATACGTACACGTCCATAGGTGTCGTTGCAGACATCCTCAGCATGGATTTCAAGCATGGTATCTGCAAGCGTCTGGTATTTCCACGGACGGTCTTTTACGGACAGATATTTATAAAATCCCTGGCGGCTCACATGTAACATACGACAGTAAAAAGCCAGTTTTCCCTTGATGGTGCCATCGTCAGTCTTAATCGCAATGAATTTCATTCTTTCGGTCTTAGAGACTTCCGACGGCTCGCTGCGAAAAAAGCGCTGGCTTCTTCCAGAAACTCGTTTTCTTCTTTCAGACGACGAATTTCTTTATCCTGATCTTTCACGCGTTTTCGAAGCATGGTTAATTCCTCCGCAAGGCTCATGGCAGATTCTGGAGTATGGGCACCTTCTCCAATATCCAGTTGTCCGGTTCTTACGGCTTTAAGCCAGGTATGGATAGTCCCTTCAGGAATTCCTAATTCTTTAGCGGCTTTCGCACCACCGATTTCTTTTGCAAGCTTAACTGCCTGCACTTTGTATTCATGATCGTACTTACGTTGACTTCGTGCCATAGTTGGGCACCTCCTTATTCTCTTGATTATACTATGAAATCCTTGAGAATAGGCTGTCAACTTTATTTATACACCATCACAATATTGCAGGAATCAAGATTAGAATACAAGTATTGGCATAATTTTTCCTGTTCAGCACGACTCAAAACTCTCATTTCCTTCGTTTGACGTTTTATCTGTATAGATCGTGCGTCACAAGAAATGGCTTTCCCGTTTCGGGTGGCAAATTGTAAGACATTTCGAATTAGAGATAAAATATCTGAAACAGTTTTAGAGGAAAGTCCATTCTCCTTTAATCCACCAGAAACAAGGAAAAAATTACACTGCGTTTCAATAAACTCGTGTGTTATATCACGCAATTGTTTGCTTCCGAACACAGGAAGTATATACGAGCTGAGAAGATTCCTATATTTGTTGCTTGTAGATTCCTTCACTTTAGGACATATAGCTTGAAACCATTCCATAGCAACCTGTTCAAATTGATCTGAGCTAATTTCTGGATCGACAGTGACAGAATTACTCGTGCACGAACTTTGACTGATAAGTTTTGCCTTGACTTCTCGATATGACTTTGCATAAACATAACCGTAATTGGCTTTGCCTGTAGAAGATCGGGACTTAATGTATCTTCCTTCCCATCTGCCGTCTTTCCTTTTGTAAATATTTTCTCCTTTTTCGTGCCATAAGGTACACCTCCTTCAATATGACTATAATTCTGACGGCAAATTGTGACTTTGGAACTTTCTAAGATGGATTTTTGTGCAAAACCTCGTGTTTTATGTCCCTAACATATTGACAAACAGTGCGACAATTTGTAAAATAAAGATATAAACTAAAAAAAACAGAGAAGAATGCGATTCGTGGAGTAATGTACTCTACGAAAGAGTATACCCAGGAGGAGATTTATTGATTCAATTTGTAGGGCGAGATGCTTATAAGCAGTTTTGGAATTTTAGTAAAGATGAGAAAGAGAACTTGGCCACTCAATTGGCGATTGAGTTACCCGCACTCAGAGGAAAAGTTGGTGCATCACAAGAAGAAATTGCTTCGGCTGTTGGTATTTCACGACAAACTTATAGTGCCTACGAAAATCGGACACGCCCAATTCCATGGAGTTTATATCTAGCACTATTGTTTTATTTTGATTACATTCCAAGTACACATTATATGATTCGCCAGCTTGAATTATTCCCAAATGAAAGAAGTTATGGAAATAAGACTTAGAAGCAAACTTAAGAGTGTGTTGATAGTGCAGTATCTTAAAATTTTGTATAATAGGAATTGAAGTTAAATTAGATGCTAAAAATTTGTAATTAAGAAGGAGTGATTACATGAACAAAAATATAAAATATTCTCAAAACTTTTTTAACGAGTGAAAAAGTACTCAACCAAATAATAAAACAATTGAATTTAAAAGAAACCGATACCGTTTACGAAATTGGAACAGGTAAAGGGCATTTAACGACGAAACTGGCTAAAATAAGTAAACAGGTAACGTCTATTGAATTAGACAGTCATCTATTCAACTTATCGTCAGAAAAATTAAAACTGAATACTCGTGTCACTTTAATTCACCAAGATATTCTACAGTTTCAATTCCCTAACAAACAGAGGTATAAAATTGTTGGGAGTATTCCTTACCATTTAAGCACACAAATTATTAAAAAAGTGGTTTTTGAAAGCCATGCGTCTGACATCTATCTGATTGTTGAAGAAGGATTCTACAAGCGTACCTTGGATATTCACCGAACACTAGGGTTGCTCTTGCACACTCAAGTCTCGATTCAGCAATTGCTTAAGCTGCCAGCGGAATGCTTTCATCCTAAACCAAAAGTAAACAGTGTCTTAATAAAACTTACCCGCCATACCACAGATGTTCCAGATAAATATTGGAAGCTATATACGTACTTTGTTTCAAAATGGGTCAATCGAGAATATCGTCAACTGTTTACTAAAAATCAGTTTCATCAAGCAATGAAACACGCCAAAGTAAACAATTTAAGTACCGTTACTTATGAGCAAGTATTGTCTATTTTTAATAGTTATCTATTATTTAACGGGAGGAAATAATTCTATGAGTCGCTTTTGTAAATTTGGAAAGTTACACGTTACTAAAGGGAATGGAGATAAATTATTAGATATACTACTGACAGCTTCCAAGAAGCTAAAGAGGTCCCTAGCGCCTACGGGGAATTTGTATCGATAAGGGGTACAAATTCCCACTAAGCGCTCGGGACCCCTTGTAGGAAAATGTCCTAAGTGTGGCAACAATATTGTATTAAAAAAATCGTTTTATGGTTGTTCAAATTATCCTGAATGTAAGTTTACTTTAGCTGAACATTTTAGAAAGAAAAAACTAACCAAAACGAATGTAAAAGAATTACTGGAGGGAAAAGAAACCCTGGTAAAAGGAATCAAAAACAAAGAGAAAAAGCCCTACAATGCCGTTGTAAAAATTGGGGAAAAGGGATATATTGATTTTATCTCTTTTTCAAAATAAACATAAAAGCCCTTTAAAGAGGGCTTTTATATATTAATCACAAATCACTTATCACAAATCACAAGTGATTAATCACAAATCACTTGTGATTTGTGATTCTTAATGATACAATATTACTATACAAAAAAAGAATGGGGCGTAGTTATGGAGAAGGAAGAACTCAAAATACTTGAAGAATTAAGACGTATTTTAAACAGTAAAAATGAAGCGATTGTTATCTTAAACAATTATTTTAAAGGTGGTGTTGGAAAGTCAAAATTATCGACTATGTTTGCTTACTTGACAGACAAATTTAATTTAAAAGTTTTAATGATCGATAAGGACTTACAAGCAACATTGACAAAAGACTTAGCAAAAACATTTAAGGTAGAATTGCCACGTGTTAATTTTTATGAAGGACTGAAAAATGGAAACTTGGCTTCTTCTATTGTTCATTTGACTGATAATTTAGACTTGATCCCTGGCACGTTTGATTTGATGTTACTGCCAAAATTAACTCGCTCATGGACTTTTGAAAATGAAAGTAGATTGCTTGCTACTCTTTTAGCACCTTTAAAAAGTGACTATGATCTCATTATTATTGATACTGTACCAACGCCAAGCGTTTATACAAATAATGCAATCGTGGCAAGTGATTACGTTATGATCCCTTTACAAGCAGAAGAAGAAAGTACAAACAACATTCAAAACTATATTTCCTATTTGATTGATTTACAAGAACAGTTTAACCCTGGACTAGATATGATCGGTTTTGTTCCTTATTTAGTTGATACGGACAGCGCAACGATAAAATCAAACCTGGAAGAACTGTACAAGCAACATAAAGAAGATAACTTGGTTTTCCAAAATATTATCAAGCGAAGTAATAAAGTAAGTACCTGGTCTAAAAACGGAATTACAGAACACAAAGGCTATGACAAAAAAGTTTTATCCATGTATGAGAACGTATTTTTTTGAAATGCTTGAGCGAATCATTCAATTAGAAAACGAAAAAGAATAGAATCACAAATCACAAGTGATTAATCACAAATCACTTGTGATTTGTGATTGTTGATGATAAAATAAGAATAAGAAGAAATAGAAAGAAGTGAGTGATTGTGGGAAATTTAGGCGCACAAAAAGCAAAACGAAATGATACACCAATCAGTGCAAAAAAAGATATAATGGGAGATAAGACGGTTCGTGTTCGTGCTGACTTGCACCATATCATAAAAATCGAAACAGCAAAGAATGGCGGAAACGTAAAAGAAGTTATGGATCAAGCCTTAGAAGAATATATACGGAAATATTTACCTGACAAACTTTAAAAGGAGTGAAAATGAAATGGCAGTTACGTATGAAAAAACATTTGAAATAGAGATCATTAACGAATTATCGGCAAGCGTTTATAATCGAGTATTAAACTATGTTTTGAACCATGAATTAAATAAAAATGACTCTCAATTATTGGAAGTCAATTTATTAAACCAATTAAAGCTTGCAAAACGTGTAAATCTTTTTGATTATTCTTTAGAAGAATTACAAGCCGTTCATGAGTATTGGCGGTCAATGAATCGTTACTCAAAACAAGTTTTGAATAAAGAGAAAGTGGCTTAATATGGCAAATATAGTCAATTTTACTGACAAACAGTTTGAGAATCGCTTAAATGATAATTTAGAAGAATTGGTTCAAGTAAAAAAGCGGTTGAATCGCCAACCGCTTTTTTACTTGGTGGGCAATCAGGGTCAGGGAAAACCAGTTTGCGAAGAAGATGATTGAGCAGGCAGGAACAAAGTGATAAATTCAAATTGTGAGGGAAAATACAGATGAATCAAGGAAGAATTATTGTGATTACAGGCTCACCGGGGACAGGAAAAACAACAACTGCGTCAATTGTCGCAAAGGAATCAGATATGGATAAATCAGTGCATATGCACACCGATGACTTTTTTCATTACTTAAGCAAAGGCGCAATACCACCACATTTGCCAGAATCCAACAAGCAAAATCTGGTTGTCATTGAAGCCTTTTTAGAAGCTGCAAAGCGATATGCTCGTGGCGGATATGATGTAATTGTAGATGGGATTGTCGGGCATGGTTTTGGAGCCATGGAAAGCTCTTGCCCAAGAAGATTACGAGGTACACTATATTGTATTAAGAGCGAGTAAAAAAGAACTATGAAAGCGAGCTGTGGAACGCTCAAAATTAGATAGAAAAAACAAATATTGAATTAGTGGAAACAATGTGGGAGCAATTTTCCGGTTTGGGGATATATGAATCAAATGTCATAGACACAACTACATTCACAATTAAAGATACGGTTTCCGCAATAAAAGAAAGAGTTGCATGTGGGACGTCTTTACTATCTTAGACATTCCCATTTGTCAGGAAGATAGCAAAGCCAGCCGAGCCAGTCAACGGTCAAGATGAACGGCGCATTTCATGCGCCGCCGTTGACAGTCACGCCCGTCTTTGCTAAAAAGTAATCAAGGCGGGAAAGCCCTAAAATGGCTTCCCGCCCATTTCAATTTTTAGAAAAGAAACGCTCCAAAATCAGAAAGAGAGCGTCCAAGCACTTTGAGGGATTGGCCGCCTTGTCCACCCATTCAGCGGGACAGCGGGCGGAGGTCAAGGCCGGGTGTAAACCCGTTCATTTCAGCTTAGAAACCCTTCATAAAACGGGCTTATTTAGCGATATAAGGCTTTATAATAGAGAAGGAGTGAAACTTCTATTCAAGTTTAGAAACGCCTTCCATTAGTCCGAAAGAGACCTTAGAAAGAGAATTAAATCGTAAAGTATCAGGGAAAGAAATTCAACCGACTTTGGAGAGAATAGAGCAAAAAATGGTTCAAAATCAACACCAAGAAACCCCTGAATTTAAAGCAATTCAACAAAAATTGGAAAGCTTGCAGCTACCTACACCACCAATACCCAAACACCTAACTCCAGGACTTTAAACCTTAAAAAGGAAAGAGTAGTTACCAAAAACGGTAACTACTCTTTTTTTATAAAAACCTTTCCTCATGTTTGAAAAGCTGATCGAGAAATAAAGCACACAACGGTATTCTTTCTTTTTTCAGTTGGTACATTTTGCAGTCTGTAACGTGTCATTTACTGTTTGTTACCTTAACATATCCAGTCGAAAACACAAGGGTATATAAACGAGCAAGCTCGCCCTTGTGTTTTCTTTGTGTCTATGTTGCGTTCTCGTCACAGCAAACGACACGAACACACTGGCGAAAATGAACCAACAAAACGAAAAAAGAAAGGAGCGTATACTTCACAGACGGTGTTAAGGATACTTACCAGATGAAACCGTACATTGCACCGACCGCTGCTGAGTTGGAACAATTTCTTTCCTCTCTAAATTAAATCTTGCCGAAGCAGTGATGTGTCAGACTTTCCTGACACATCGCCGCTTTGCACTTCACAAAATCCGCTGCCAGGAGGTGATGAAATGAGTATGGTAAATGCTGACTCCGTTCAGCTATTCGCAATGCTGAAAAAAATGCAGGATTCCATTTCCTCCATCGAAACTACCAAAAAATCTGTAAAGATGAAATATGAACAGTTAGGTGCTGGATGGCAAGATAAAAAATACAACGAGTTGGGCGTGGTTGTAAGAGACTGCAACAAGGCTCTCAATGACATATTGGTAATTATGCTTCAAGCAGAAAAATATGTGGCTTTACTCGCCAAGAGCCTTAGTGAATACGAAAGTGTTCAACTAGGATCTACAAATGGAATATCTGCAAGCACACCTCAGACCAGTAGTTTTGCTGTTACACCATCAAGTGCAGATACAACCACCTTTGAGTCAAATACCTTTGGTTCTAATCTTGCATTTGTTCAAGACAGACTATCAGCTGAACGATATTTTTCCCGTGGAAATCACTATGAAGAATATCGAGATTATTGGGAGAACGGGAACTATACCTTTTCTCGAAATGAAAATCCAGAACTCGTATACGTTAGAGCAAGGGATATTGAAGGAGTTTATCTCAGTGACCGAGAACTTGGGAACCCGGAAGGATTTTGGACACGGAATGGTCGAGAGGGATGGTCGAGAGAAAACATTCTAAGGCGAGCTTCGCACATCCAAGATGTTCGTCAAAATACTGAGTCAGGAATGTCTTTGGATGAGCTTTCACAAAACCCAGTGTTAGATGATACCATTCGTAGCTATTACAATAATCCTGTCCAGGTTGCGCAGGTAGGTTCTTATTATGTATTTCAGAGTGATGGGCGACATCGAACACTTGCAGCTCAATCGCTTGATACATATATCCCGGTTTTAGTAACAGGTAGCTACACTCGAAATGATTAACAAATGAGGAGGTGAGTGTTTGAGCAACGTAAATGCTGATGCAACTCAATTACTGACAATACTGAAAAATATGCGGACCTCCATTTCTTCTATCGAAACTACAAGAAGTTCTGTGAAGATGAAATATCAGCAATTGGGAATTGGATGGAATGACAAGAAGTACGATGAGCTGGGAACTATCGTAAAAGATTGCAACAAAGCCCTGAATGATATTTTACAGATTATGCTTCAGGCCGAAAAATACGTTGCTTCACTTGCCAAAAGTGTACAAGAATATGATAATGTTAATTTGGACACTCCTTCTGCACGAAATTCTTTCCTCCAGGGTCTGCAAACACCTAATGTTGGTAATTCGTCTTATCAGTATTGCCTTGGCGTGCTAACCCAAGGTAGCACACCAGACGGATATATCGCTGTTATATCACAACGCCATGAAAATGCAGAGCAGAATGTCAGAGAAGTGTTTGACCATTTCGCTGGTAAACTGATGATACAAGATTCTGAATATCCACCGGATCAGACAGCACATTACTCACCGGGAAATTATATAGGGCATTCACGAGGAGTCTACTACAATG
>ENA-OQIT01000313-OQIT01000313.1-human-gut-metagenome-genome-assembly--contig:-NODE-313-length-10336-cov-3.346557_pt1 | contig 10336 bp, 10 predicted proteins | sample MGYA00242587_ERZ504752 | MGnify/ENA primary metagenome ERZ504752 (study PRJEB26092, sample SAMD00036352) | human gut metagenome | host: Homo sapiens | study: EMG produced TPA metagenomics assembly of... | reverse complement strand
ACGGAACCTTATATAAGGATTATTTCTATTATGCCTGCAAACATCGTCGCCTGGTAGATGGTCATAAATGTGGATATCGTAAACAATGGAGTGAGGAGAAGATTAACAATGCAGTGGAAGAAGTTATTCGGAAGCTGGTGAAGAATCCGAAATTTGAAGAAGCAATTCTGAATAAAATCGGTTCAAGAATAGATACAGAAGAAATAGAAAAAGAGATTGAAAGACTGGAAAAACAGCATAGGCAGTTGACTGGAGCAAAAGGAAGACTTGGACAGCAGATGGACAGTCTGGATATCATGGATAAATTTTATGAGAAGAAATATCAGGATATGGAGACAAGGTTATACCGTTTGTATGATGAGATTGAAGGCGTGGAGAACAGTATAGAAGAAGTCAAGAATCGCCTGCTGAATATCCGGCAACAGAAAATATCAGAAGAAAACGTCTATCAATTTCTTTTATATTTTGATAAACTATATGATAAGTTCACCGACCTGGAGAAGAAAGAATTTCTTAACAGCTTTGTGGAACAGGTGGACATTTATGAGCAGGAGCAGCCAGATGGCAGATTCCTGAAGCACATAAAGTTCCGTTTTCCGGTGTATTTTGGAGACAGGGAAACACAGGAACTTTGTTGGGACAATGAAAGTATCGTTGAGACGGTGTGTTGTCTACAGAAAAGAGAGATTATATGAGTAAAAGAAAGAAGATCAAAACGACAAAAGAACAAATTGTAGAGTACTGGGAAGCAGAAGTGGATGAGTGTGGATTTTTCTAGAAGCACATGAGAGATGCTCGAGAAGTGGATGTAAGAGACATCTTTAGAGATGCCATATAGTTCCAGAATCACTTGGAGGAGAAGATATTCCATCAAATCATGTATTATTATGCAGTAGGTGTCATCTGGATAATCCAAATGTTGCTGATCCGGAGATTATGTGGGATTGGCTGAGAGCTTATAAGATAAGTTTTTATGATATGTTTTGGCAAGTCCAGGGGATGAAGGAATATGAAAAGATTTACGCGTGTTCCTTTCAATACAGCAACCTTGGTAGGCATTTTCAGAAGGGCATTGAAAGAATATGATAGAGTGCATGGAAGGGCGACAAAACGGAATGTTGTTCCTTATATTAAAGTAACTGAATATCTGTAAAGAGTGAAAGCGTATTCTGGTAAGGTGGGAGAATGAAATCTGCATTGGGAAGGTTAGAGGAAAATTATGGAATATATAGCACATATCGATGAAAAAGATAAAAAAAGGATACAGACAGTAAAAAATCATTTGGAAGGAACGGCAAAACTTTCAGGAGAATTTGCGGGAAAATTTGGGAAAGAAGACTGGGGTTACTGTAATGGGATGCTACATGATATTGGAAAGTATTCTGTGGATTTCCTGAAAAGGATCACAGGGGAAAGTAATCAGAGGGTGGATCACTCTACGGCAGGAGCGAGGGTCTGCGTGGAGAAAGGTGGAAAGTACCGTTTTTTAGAATATTGCATCGGTGGGCATCATACCGGGCTTCCGGATTATGGCAGTAATTATGACAATGCAGGTGATCCTACGCTAATGGGGAGAAGAAAGAAAAAAATCAGTGATTATCAGGTATATCAGACAGAAATTGATATTCCGGAAATCGTAACGGATCCATTTGATTTCAAGAAGACAGTGAATCTAGATTTTTCCATGAGTGTTTTTATAAGAATGTTGTATTCTTGTCTGGTCGATGCTGATTTCCTAGATACAGAGGCATTTATGAGTCGTGGGAAAAAGGTAAGAAATTCTGGGGAACCGGTGGGAGTTCTTCTTGAAAAATTGGAAAAGCATGTTTCAGAATGGCTGAAAAATCAGGACATGGATACAGTAAATGGAAGGAGAACAGAAATTTTAAAGCATTGTTTAGAAGAAGGAAGATCTGAGAGAGGACTATTTCGTCTGACAGTTCCGACTGGCGGTGGAAAGACAATAGCTTCTTTGGCGTTTGCATTACGTCATGCAGTCGAAAATCAAATGGATCGGGTAATTTATGTCATTCCATATACAAGTATTATTGAACAGAATGCGAAGGTGTTCAGAGAGATTTTAGGAGACGAAAATGTGCTGGAAAATCATTGTAATATTGCTTATGAAGTGGATTCTCAAAGAGCGGAAGAACTTCAGCCAATGCAGCTTGCAGCTGAGAACTGGGATAAACCGGTTGTTGTTACAACAAACGTACAGTTTTTTGAATCCTTATTTGCAAATAAGCCTTCCAAATGCAGAAAATTACATAATATTGCAAATAGTGTGATTATTTTTGATGAAGCGCAGATGTTGCCAAACGATTATCTGAAACCGTGCATTGCAATGATAGAAGAACTTCTCAATAATTATAAGACGAGTGTTGTTTTGTGTACAGCAACTCAGCCGGCTTTAAAATCATTTTTCCAGAGTGAAGTCTTAGCAACAGAGCTGTGTCCTAGAATGGATGAACAATTTCATTTTTTTTAAGAGAACATTGTTTGAAAATATCGGAACAGTGACGGAAGATTGTCTGATGAACAAGCTAACGGAGGAATATCAGGCACTTTGTATTGTCAACACGAAAAAGAGAGCACAAAATATTTACAAAGAGTTAAAAGAAGACGGTGTATACCATTTATCCACAAGTATGTATCCGAAGCATAGAAAACGGGTTTTAAATGAGATAAGAGAAAGGCTCGGGGAAAATAAAAAATGTATTCTCATTTCCACCAGCCTTGTAGAGGCAGGCGTAGATCTTGATTTTCAGTCAGTTTACCGAGAACTGGCAGGAGTGGATTCCATGATACAAGCGGCAGGACGATGCAACAGAGAAGGGCAGCGTAAGGTGGAAGAGAGTAAAGTGTTGATTTTTAGATTTGAAGAAAAAGAGAACATTTTAGGACAGCGTCAGCAGATCGATGTAACAAAAAGTCTGATAGCAGATGGAAGGAATCTCTCAGATAGAGAGACTATTACAAGATATTTTGAAATGCTGTATCATATCAAGGGAGAAAGTCTGGATAAGAAAAAAATCATGGACGAGTTTACAAATAAGAAAATAAAATATCGGTTTGCGCAAGTAGGAAAAGACTTCCGATTGATTGAACAAAATACAAAAACAGTTTTTATAAATTGTGAAGAGGAAGCAGATAAGATTCTCCGAGAATTAAAAGTGAAAGGATTTACCAGATCTGGGATGCGAAATGCAACTCAATATTGCGTTACAGTGTATGATCAGACATTTGACAAGATGTATGGCGCCGGCATGCTGAAACCAATAGCGGAAAATATGGAAGATTTTTATGAATTGACAGATGAGAGCAGATATACAGAAGAGATGGGGCTGGAATTAGAAATTGATAATGGGATGGTATTGTTTTTTTAAAGAATTATGAAATAGAATGGATAGGAAATGAAAGAAGCAGTGAATATGCAGAACTTTGAGGAGTTCTATCATAAACACTGCTTCTTTTGCAGTAGTTAAAGCTACTACTAATATTTCAATCCACAGAAAAATCCGACAAGGTAAGTATAGCATACAGCTTTTTAAGGCTCAAGGAGTACAATAGAAAAATGTAGTATATTAAAAATTCATTAGAAGTATTTTAACAAAATGGTATTTGGGTTGATTAGTGAGGAAAAGTATGATATATTGACAATATAAGAGAATAGATAAAATAATGAGAATAATAAGGTGAAATAGATAAAGGAGTATGTGGATGATTTTATATCATGGAAGTAATGCGATAGTGGAATATCCTGAGATTAGAAAAGCGAAATATAACAAAGATTTTTATTTTGGATTTTATTGCACACGATATCAGGAACAAGCAGAACGATGGGCTACGAGATATGGAAAAAAGGGATATGTTAATCAATACGAATATGAGCCAAATGAAAAATTGAATTACCTTTTATTTGAAGAAATGACAGAAGAATGGTTGGATTTTATTGTGGCGTGTCGTCAGGGGAAATCACACAAATATGATATTGTGGAAGGACCAATGGCAGATGATACGATTTATAATTATATACAGAATTTTATTGATGGGAAAATATCAAGGGCTGCATTTTGGGAGTTGGTAAAATTCAAGTATCCTACTCATCAGATTAGCTTTCATACGATTTCTGCTTTGGATACACTGAAATTTGTAGGATGTGAGGTGTCATATGGCAAGAAAAAATAACAATCACCTATTTTTTACATGTAGTTTGATTGAATATATTGGAAGAAAAGTGAAAAGAACGAGAAAACAGGTAGTAGATTTTCTTGGAGAAGAACGGATTGAGAGAATTTATGAGTATGCAGATGTGTTCCACTGCGAGCCAATTGAGAAGGTGGCGGATGAATTTATAGAGGAAAGTAAGATAACATTGGGAAATTTTGATAATGAGAAGGAGTGTAAGTATTTAGTCCCTGATTACTGGAATATAGGAGAAGTATATGAGCGTTTGATAGAAGACTCCTATGGCGATGAGGAAGTTATAAAGGGAATTTGGGAGGTATATCATTCATGGATTGATGAGCATATTTCAGATTATAATACAGATTTTTATTATCAGCCACGAGATTATATTGCAGCGTGTTACGAGGAAGGAGTGATCTTATAATGAGAATGAAAAAAGAGGTGAGAATATGGGAATGGGAGTAAAGGTAAAAGTCTGGGGAGATTATGCATTATTTTCACGTCCTGAGTTAAAAGTAGAACGATACTCTTATGACGTAATGACACCTTCGGCGGCGAGAGGAATTTTGGAAGCTATTTACTGGCATCCGGGGATGCGGTGGATCATTGATAAGATATATGTAAAAAATCCGATTCATTTTACAAGTGTACGAAGAAATGAAGTGAAGAGTAAGGTTTTAGCCAGTAATGTACTGTCAGCGTATAATGGGGGCAAGAAACCTCTTTATATAAGCAGTAAAGAAGAAATCGTTCAGAGAGCTTCTATGATTTTGACGAATGTGGAGTATGTAATCGAAGCACACTTTGAGATGACAGAGAAGGCAAATGAAACAGATAATCCAGGGAAATTTAAGGATATTATGATGAGACGTCTGAGAAGAGGAGAGTGTTATCATATGCCATATTTTGGATGCAGAGAGTTTCCGGCAAACTTTGCATTATGTGAGGAAGAGGAAATTAAGACCACTTTTGACGATGTGCCTAGAAAAAGATTTCGGATTGATGTTGTTTGATATGGATTATAGCGATAAAGAAAATATCAGTCCAATGTTTTTTAGGGCGGTTATGAAGCGTGGAGTCATAGATTTGCAGAATTGCGAGGTGATACGATGATTTTGCAGGCGCTTGCGAAATATTATGAAAACCTGGCAGAGGAGGGAAAGGTACCTAAGCCTGGATGGTGCAGTGCAAAAGTATCTTATCAAATCAATCTGTCTGAAGAGGGAGATGTAAAGGGAATCAGCTGTTTGAAGACAGAGGAAGAGCGGGGAAAGAAAACGGTTCAGGTTCCTCAAGTGTTTTTAGTACCTGAGATGGTTACAAGATCTTCGGGTGTATCTGCTAATTTTTTGTGTGACAATGCGAAATATTTACTTGGGATCAGCCAGGAAACAGATGAAAAAAGCAAAAAGAGAGCAAAAGAGTGCTTTGATGCTGCAAGGGAAAGACATCTATCTATATTGGCTCCGGGAAAAAGTACGATGGCCAAGGCAGTATACTTATTTTTTGAAAAGTGGAATCCTGAAGAAGCAATGGAACATCCGGAAATCAGAGATAATTGGGAAGAAATTACAGATGGAAGCAATTTGATTTTTGGAATGGACATGGATTACGCTCAGGATGATACAGAGGTCAAGGTGGCTTGGGACAGTCATAATTCCGGGGAGAGTAAAGATGTCCAGGGAATTTGTCTTGTGACGGGAGAAAGAGCAGAAATAGCAAGAATCCACAGAGGAATCAAAGGTGTTCCGGGTGCGCAGTCAAGTGGAGCGGCACTGGTTTCCTTTAATGCACCTGCGTTTGAGTCATATGGAAAGGAGCAAAGCTATAATGCTCCGGTAGGAACCTATGGAGAGTTTGCTTATACAACGGCACTGAATTATTTGTTATCGAACAGAACATATTCACTACAGATCGGGGATACGATGGTTGTTTTCTGGGCAGAAAGTGCAGAGACAGATTACCAGGCTGTATTTATGGGATGTATGGATTCACCTACAGATAATCAGGAGGAATTAAAGAGCCTTTTTGAACGGATACGGTTAGGACAGCCTGTAATATATCAGGGAAATGAATTGGATCCAGAACAAAGGTTTTATGTTCTTGGATTAGCGCCGAATGCGGCAAGATTATCCGTGCGGTTTTTCTATGAAAATTCATTTGGAAACATTTTGAAAAATATTTTTGCCCATTATAAGAGGATGGAGTTAATCAGACCCAAATGGGAACAGAAAGAGTATCTGAGCGTGAGGGAAATGCTGTTTGAAACGGTTAATAAAAAATCAACGGATAAAAAGCCAGTATCAAACATGGCTGCCATGACTTTTCGGGCAATTTTATCAGGCAGCAGATATCCGGAACGCTTGTATTCAGATACCTTGATTCGCATCCGTGCAGAGCAAGATGAAGGAAAACTTAATTGGAGAAGGATCGCCATTATAAAGGCATATTTAATGAGAAATCGTAACTGGGAGAAAGGAGAGGATTATATGGGATTGAATGAAGAAAGCAATGATATTGCGTATGTACTTGGAAGGCTGTTTTTTGTTTTGGAAGCGATACAGATAGAAGCAAATCCAGATATCCAGGCGACAATTCGAGACCGGTATTACAATTCAGCATGCGGAACACCTGCATCTGTATTTCCTATTTTGATCAAGCTCAAAAATAGTCATTTAAAAAAAATAGGAAGAGAGAAGGACGGAGCAAAAAAATATTATGAAAAACTTTTAGCTGAACTTATGTGGAAGATAGATTGTCAGAAAGGTTTTCCAAAACGATTGTCGTTGGAAGAGCAGGGAATGTTTGCAATCGGTTATTATCATCAGAAACAGAAAAAATATGAAAAAAGGGAGGAAAAATAAATGAGTGAAGTGATTAAAAACAGGTATGAATTTGTAGTTTTATTTGATGTGGAAAATGGAAATCCGAACGGGGATCCGGACGCGGGGAATATGCCGAGGATTGATCCGGAAAGTGGACTTGGGTTAGTCACAGATGTCTGTTTGAAAAGAAAAATCCGGAATTATATTGAGACGGTCAAAGAAGATGCAGAAGGCTATAAGATTTATATAAAAGATGATGTTCCTCTAAATAGAAGTGACCGTGAGGCATGTGCAAGTGTTGGAGTGGAGGAAACAGACGAGAAAAAGGTAACAGAATCTTTGAAAAAAATTAAAGAAAAATGATGAGAATGTCGATGTCAAAATCCGGGATTATATGTGCCAGAACTTTTTTGATATTCGAACATTTGGTGCTGTGATGACAACGTTTGTAAAAGCTGCTTTAAATTGTGGACAGGTAAGAGGACCGGTACAGCTTGGATTTGCAAGAAGCATTGATCCAATTGTTTCGCAGGAAGTTACAATCACGAGGGTGGCGATTACTACAGAAAAAGATGCTGCGAACAAAAGTACGGAAATGGGAAGAAAGAGTGTAGTACCTTATGGACTGTATCGTGTAGAAGGGTATGTATCTGCGAACCTGGCTCGGAAAGTGACAGGATTTTCAGAGGAAGATCTTGAATTGTTGTGGGAAGCAATTATCAATATGTTTGAACATGATCATTCTGCCGCAAGAGGAAATATGGCAGTCCGGGAACTGATCGTATTTAAACACAGCAAAGAATTAGGAGATTGTCCGGCTTATAAATTATTTGATTCTGTGGAGGTGCGAAAAAAAGAGGAAGTAGAATATCCTAGAAGTTATAGAGATTATATTGTTGAGGTTCATGAGGAAAATATACCGGATTCAGTAGAAATGAAAAGGATGATTTGATGGAATATGCAGAAGATGATTATTTGATGTTATCAGGTATTCAACATTTTAAATTTTGCAGAAGACAATGGGCGTTGATTCATATTGAACAGCAATGGGCAGAAAATGTGCATACAGTTGTCGGGGAATTGATGCATAAAAGAGCACATGATCCGTATCTCGTGGAAAAGAGAAAAGATCTGCTTGTGGCAAGATCGCTTCCGATTGCTTCAAGATTGCTGGGAGTCAGTGGGGAATGTGATGTTGTTGAGTTTCACAGATGTGAAGATGGAGTAAAATTACACGGTCACAGAGGATTGTTTTCTGTTTATCCGATTGAGTATAAAAAGGGAAAGCCAAAAGTTACTGAGGAAGACAGACTTCAGCTTGCAGCGCAAGTATTGTGCTTGGAGGAAATGTTTTCTACAGAAATTCCAGTAGGGAGCATTGTTTTATGGGGAAACAAGGAGGCGCGAGGTAATAACGATTACAGAGGAGTTGCGACAAGAAGTCATCGATATGTTCAAGAAATGCATCAATATTTTGATAGGAAATATGCACCGAAGATGAAATATAGTAAATCGTGTAATGCATGTTCTCTCAGAGATATTTGTTTACCTAGACTTGGAAAGTCGGGGTCTGTGAGGGCATATATTACTCAGATGCTGAAGGAGGAAGAGTAATGAGAAAGTTATTGAATACATTATATGTGACCTCTGAGAACAGTTATTTGGCATTAGATGGAGAAAATATTGTAATTCTTGAAGATTCGACTGAAATAGGACGCTTGCCTTTGCATAATTTAGAAGGAATAGTTTCTTTTGGATATAAAGGAACAAGTCCTGCACTTATGGGAGCATGTGCGGATCGGAATATTTCTTTGTGTTATATGACACCTCAGGGGAAATTTTTGGCCAGAGTAACGGGAAAGGTAAAAGGAAATGTTATATTGAGAGAACAGCAGTATGCCAGTACAAAAAGTGAAGAACAAAGTCTTGAGATAGCAAAGAATTGCATTTTAGGGAAGGTGCATAATGCAAGATGGGTGTTGGAACGTGCTGTTCGGGATCATAGTTTTCAAATAGATGTAGAACGAGTAAAGGCGGCATCTGAGTATTTGAAAAATTCTTTGGGATATATTCAAAATAGCCAATCAAAAGATCAGTTAAGAGGATATGAAGGCGAAGCAGCGAGTATTTATTTTGGAGTGTTTGAACAATTGATATTACAGCAGAAAAAGGATTTTAAATTTCAAGGTAGAAATAAAAGACCTCCAAAGGACAATGTAAATGCGTTACTGTCTTTTGTGTATACGTTGCTTACAAATCAGATTATATCGGCGCTGGAAAGCGTTGGTTTGGATCCGTATGTTGGATATCTTCATACAGAGCGTCCAGGTAGAGCATCATTGGCATTAGATTTAATCGAAGAATTAAGAGCAGTGCTGGCAGATAGATTTGTTCTATCACTGATTAATAAGAGGATAATTTCAGGTAAAAATTTTGTGACAAAAGAAAATGGAGCTGTATTGATGGATGATGATCTAAGAAAAAAATTGTTGACAGAATGGCAGAATAAAAAGAAAGAAACACTGACCCATCCGTATCTTAAAGAAAAGATAGAATGGGGAATGGTTCCTTATGTACAGGCCATGCTCTTGGCAAGATATTTGAGAGGGGATTTAGATGGTTATCCGGTATTTCTCTGGAAATGAGGCGAAAATGGGATGTTAGTGTTGATTACATATGATGTGAACACAGAAACAGCGGCTGGAAAGAGGAGATTGCGCCAAGTGGCAAAACAGTGTGTAAATTATGGGAGAAGAGTGCAAAATTCTGTATTCGAATGTATCTTAGATAATGCACAGTGTGTTATGCTTAAGGCAAAACTGACAGATATCATCGATGAAGAAGTTGATAGTTTGAGATTTTATTACTTGGGAAATCAATATAAAACAAAAGTCGAACATGTTGGTGTGGACAGAGGAATTTCGGCGGATGGAATTCTTATTATGTAACTGGGGTGCGGATGATAAGCAAACATAAAAATGCTGGGAGATTCGTACCAAAAAAAATGCACAAAAATTAGTTGAAGAGGTGAAAGTTAGAGAAATATGATGAGGAAAAGAGAATGATATTGGTAGAATTGAGTAATATTAAAGAATATAAAGCCTAAAATTAGGCAAAATTGCTGTCACTCCCTTCGCGGGAGTGTGGATTGAAATTGCTGATTTGGCACAGAAGAATACGAAACAGAGGTCACTCCCTTCGCGGGAGTGTGGATTGAAATTCACAACATACTTGCGATTTGACTTATTTGTAAGGTCACTCCCTTCGCGGGAGTGTGGATTGAAATTCTATTGTTAGATTCCCGTTTATAAAATAGTGCCGGT
>ENA-OQIT01000312-OQIT01000312.1-human-gut-metagenome-genome-assembly--contig:-NODE-312-length-10340-cov-3.107510_pt1 | contig 10340 bp, 13 predicted proteins | sample MGYA00242587_ERZ504752 | MGnify/ENA primary metagenome ERZ504752 (study PRJEB26092, sample SAMD00036352) | human gut metagenome | host: Homo sapiens | study: EMG produced TPA metagenomics assembly of... | reverse complement strand
AAACAGATATTCCATGAAAGCCACCAGCTTTCCGACCTGCAGAGTCTGTGCATCGATCATGTTTGCTGCTGTCAGATAGATACACAAAGCGGCCAGATTCATCAAAAAGGAAAAGACCGGTTCTGTGGAAGACATCAGCTTGAACAGATTTTGAGACTGTTTCATGAAGTAGCTGTTTTCACTGTCAAAGCGTTCGGATTCGTAGCCATCATTGTTAAAAGAGCGAATCACACGGATTCCGGTGAGATTTTCACGGAAGATGCGATTGATACGATCCAGAGAATTCTGTTGTCTGTCACTGAGCGGTCCCGATATTTTTCCTACGATCACAACGCCCAGGATGATTACAGGGACGGTGGATGCAATGATCAAAGAGAGATTCAAAGAGGAACGGATCGTCAGAGTGAAGCTGACAATGATCATGATCGGTGTCAAAAGTGCGGTCCGTAAAATCACATTCAAAAACGTCATGATCTGAAATGCATCATTGTTTGTCCGGGTGATCAAAGAAGCGATACCAAACTGATTCATCTCATTGTGTGAGAATGTCTGTACTTTCTGAAATACATCTTCTCTGATATCCCGTGTTACAGATGTGGAAATTTTGGCACAGCAGTATCCAAGCAGGATCGTTCCGGATACACCGATCAAAGAAATCACTGCGATCACGATTCCCATGCGGATTAAATACTGTTTGTCCTGATTCATGATCCCATTATCGATCATTTCAGATACGATCGTCGGAATGCCAAGCTCTACAAGTGCAAATCCGAATACGGAAATAATATTTAAAACAAACAGCTTCTTGTATCGCTTCAGGTAGTGAAGAATAAGTTGCATAAGTAGATTACCTCCTAAAAAAAGTATGTCTGTTTTAGTCACCTTATCTACAATAAACTATAGAGTAAGACGATGGTCAAGCAGAAAACAAAAAATCATAAGAAAATATAGAAATCGAACATAGTTTCCAAACAAATGTTTGATTTTTGCAGTGTGCTATGATAAAATGAACTAAATAATGAGTCGGAAAGAACTTGCAGGAGGGTTATTATGTCAAAAGGAACGATTACAGATAAGCAGAGAGAGATTTTAGAATATATCAAATCACAGATATTAGAGCGCGGGTTTCCACCGGCAGTACGTGAGATTTGTGAGGCAGTGAATCTGAAGTCCACGTCTTCCGTACATTCTCATCTGGAGACACTGGAGAGAAACGGGTATATCCACAGAGATCCTACGAAGCCAAGAGCGATTGAGATTCTGGACGATGAATTTAATCTTCTCAGAAGAGAGGTTGTCAATGTCCCTCTGATCGGGCGTGTGGCTGCCGGGGAGCCGCTTCTGGCACAGGAGAATATTGAGAACTACTTCCCGATACCGGTAGAGATGATGCCAAATAAGCAGACGTTTCTTCTGGAGGTAAAAGGAGAAAGCATGGTCAATGCCGGCATTCTGGATGGAGATATGGTTCTTGTTCAGGAAGAACATACGGCAGAAAATGGAGATATGGTGGTTGCATTGATTGAGGATGGTGCGACTGTGAAGACCTTCTATCGGGAAGAAGGAATCATCCGCCTTCAGCCGGAGAATGATTTTATGGATCCAATCATCGTAAAAGATGTTTCCATTATCGGAAAAGTCATTGGAGTATTTCGCTTCTTCCGGTAGACGGATACATTATTATAAAAGCGGGAATCAGACGACGCTTACATCAGACTGATTCCCGCTTTTTTACTGATCTTCTATTCTTTTTACAACTCAGAAAAATCTACATGCTTTCCGTCTCTCCAGATACGTTCCAGATCATAAAACAGACGGTTTTCTTTGTCGAAAACATGGACGATGATCTCGCCGAAATCCATCAGCACCCAGTTTCCGGAGCCATATCCTTCTCTCTGTTTCATTTCATATCCGGCTTTTGAAAGTTCTTCTTCCACGTTGTCTACCAGTGCACGTACCTGGCTTTCACTGTTTCCGTTTGCAATGATAAAATAATCTGCAAGGACGGAAACCTGAGAGATATCAATTACCTGGATATCCTCGCCTTTTTTATCGTCCAGTGCCTGATAAGCAAGACGTGCCATAAGTTTTGACTGTTCCATAATTTGTTCTCCTTTCCGGATTGTCCGATATCCCTTTACAGGGATATTGCGGCTTTATTTTTATAATACTGACAGGTTTTTTCTGTCATAGGATCTACTTTTCTTCCGGCTCTTTTTAAGAATGCCAGAGTTGATTCTGCTGTCATGCAGACAGCGGTGTCGATGTCATCAAATGCGGCAGTTCGCACTTCGGCCAGCCCCGGAATCTTTTTTCTTCCGGGTTCGATATAATCTGCCAGATAGACGATTTTTTCAATCATGGTCATGGCCGGACGCCCGGTTGTGTGATAGGTGATCGCATCCAGGATCTCCGAATCTGTGATGCCGTATTCGTATTCTGCAAAATAGGCACCCAATCTGGCATGGATCAGCGCAGGAACCTCCAGTTCGGCATCTGACAGTTTAATGTGATGCTTCCTGCAGAGCAGGATTTGTTCATTGACGTCGCAATATTTTCCACAATCATGCAAAAGACCGGCAGTCATGGCTTTTTGGACATCCGCTCCATGGCGCATAGCCATGGAAGCAGCGGTGTACATGACGCCGAGAGTGTGGATATAACGTTCTTCTTTCAGCTTCTTTTCAAGCTTTTTGCGGATGGCAGTTAATTCAGTTGTCATGACCTCTCCTCTTCTCTTTTGGTATATAATTGCAGTTTTTGAATATAATCTGCAACAGAATCCGGAACCATATAGCGGATCGAACGCTTTTGGGCAGCACGATTTCGGATCGTTGTCGATGAAATCTCCAGAAGCGGTGCCTGTAAAAGTTCGATCTTTGCCTGGTAATTCGTTTCCAGATACTGAATCTGACGCTGCATATCAAAAGAATCTTTATCATCCCGCATTGCTGCCAGAATGGTACAGGATGGAAAAATCTCTTTGAAATATTTCCATTGTTCGATGGAAAAGAGAGAATCCGCTCCAAGAATAAAGAAATATTCATTTTCAGGATACAGCGCATGAAATTCCTGCAGAGTTTTATACGTGTAAGAATGACAGTCTTTTTTTGCCTCGTGAAGGGAAAGTTGAAAATGCGGGTTTTCTCTCACAGCAAGCCGTACCATTTCAACCCGGTGTGCAAGCGCTTCTTCTGTATCTTCCACTTCTTTGTGAGGCGGATTTCCGTTGGGCAGAAACCAGACTTCATCCAGATGGAACTGCTCATAGGCAAATTCACCAAGCAGCAGATGTCCGATATGAATCGGGTCAAAGGTTCCGCCCATAATTCCGATTCTCATAGAAATCTCCTACGGAAGTACGATTTTTTTCTTATCGTCTTTTCCTTCTTTGTACAATACAATTTTTTTGCCGATGACCTGTACGACCTGAGAACGGGTGCGTTCAGCCACCATTTCTGCCAAAGCTCTCGGATCATCCGCACAGTTCTGCAATACACTGATCTTGATCAGTTCACGTGCATCCAAAGCCTCGCTGATCGCCTGTGTAAGGCTTGGAGTCATGCTGGATTTTCCAATCTGAAAGATCGGATCCATGGTCATGGCAAGACTTTTTAAATAGGCTCTCTGTTTTGTTGTCATGATATTCAATCTCCTGTTAAAATATATGAAATTTATTTATAGTAATCAAACTGCAGGCCGTACATTTTCACGGTATCGCCTTCCTGAATACCTGCTTCTTCCAATTTGTCCAGAATGCCGGTTTCTTTTAAGAATTTCTGGAAGAAAGCGAATCCCTTTTCGGAATCCAGATTGGTGTAACCAAGCATCTTTTCAATCTTCGGACCTTCTACTACATAGACATCTTTTTCTTTTTCTACTGTGTAAGGAAGCTCTTCATAAATCAGCTCGTCCTCCGGGAAAAATTCCTGTTCAAATACGATCGGAGGTACATCCATAGTCTGAATCTGTTCACTTACATAGTAGAGCAGTTCTTTTAAGCCCTGTCCGGATACTCCGGAGATTGGGAATACTTTGATGCCCTGTGGCTCAAACTCCTCCTTCAGGCGCTGGATCGGATCGTCATCTTCACTGTAGATCAGATCTGTTTTATTTGCTGCGATCACCTGCGGGCGCTTTGCAATTTCAGGATTGTATGCCTGAAGTTCAGCGTTGATCTTGTAGATGTCATCTACCGGATCACGTCCTTCTGTTCCGGCTGCGTCTACGACATGGATCATCATTTTTGTCCGCTCAATGTGACGTAAAAATTCATGTCCCAGTCCGACACCCTCGGAAGCTCCTTCGATCAGTCCCGGGATATCGGCAACGACAAATCCCTTTGCTCCATCCAGGTCTACCACTCCAAGATTTGGATTCAGTGTTGTGAAGTGGTAGTTGGCAATCTTCGGCTGTGCATTTGTGACTCTGGAAAGGAAGGTGGATTTTCCGACATTTGGAAATCCGATCAATCCGACGTCAGCAATGACTTTCAGTTCCAGATTGACTTCCAGTTCCATGGCAGGCTGTCCAGGCTGCGCGTATTTCGGAACCTGCATAGTAGCAGTTGCAAAATGCTGATTTCCAAGTCCGCCTTTTCCGCCTTTTAACACGATCTGTCTGCGGTTGTCTCCTGACATATCTGCAATGACTTTTCCGGTCTTGGATTCTTTGATCACGGTCCCTTCCGGAACACGAAGAACCAGATCTTTGCCGTCCTTTCCGTGGCATTTTCTCTTGCCGCCTTCTTCTCCATCTCCGGCAGCATATTTTCGTTTGTGACGGTAATCAATCAGTGTGTTGAGTCCTTCATCTACTTCAAAAATCAGATCACCGCCTCTTCCGCCGTCTCCGCCGTCCGGACCTCCGTTTGGCACGTAAAGTTCCCGGCGGAAGCTGCAGTGTCCGTCCCCGCCTTTGCCGGAACGGATGAATATTTTCGCTCTGTCTGCAAACATTGTTTTTTCCTCTTCAAAAATTAGAATCAATTGTTTTGGTACCAAAATGTGTGTGGTGTTTTACGAAAAAGAAGCCTCAGACTAAGAAGTCTGAGGCTTTCTCACGGTAATTATTCAGCTACCGGATAGATAGAAACCTGTTTTTTGTCTCTTCCTTTTCTTTCGAATCTGACAACACCGTCAACTAATGCGAACAATGTGTCATCTCCTCCGCGTCCTACGTTCACACCTGGGTGAATCTTTGTTCCGCGCTGTCTGTAAAGGATATTTCCGGCTTTTACGAACTGTCCGTCAGCTCTCTTTGCACCTAATCTCTTAGCTTCAGAGTCACGTCCATTTCGTGTGGAACCAACTCCTTTTTTATGAGCAAAATACTGAAGGTTTAATTTCATCATGGTTGTTACACCTCCTTGAAAATGATATCAATGTATGGTTCATATTCGCTGTCTTCTTCTATCTCCTGTAATCCAAGAACCATAGATTTGAACAGCAGCTTGGCATCATGAGACGGTTTTCGGATGAACCGAAATTCAATCATCCCGGTCTCTTCATCAGAAACAAGAGAAATCTTATCTGATGTAAAACGTTCAATCGAATTGAGTGTGTTGATGACCAGTACAGACACTGCCGCACAGACCACATCACTTCCCGCTTCCGAATACCCTGCATGTCCGAGTACATCCAGACCTGCATAGTCATGATTTACTGTCTTATAAACGGTTACCTTGATCATATGACAGATTAAGCGTTGATTTTTTCAATCTTAACTGCTGTGTACTGCTGTCTGTGACCATTTTTCTTATGGTATCCAGTTTTTCTCTTATACTTGTAAACGATCACTTTTTTAGCTTTTCCGTCACCGATTACAGAAGCTGTAACTGTTGCACCTGCTACTGTAGGCTCTCCAACAACTAATTTGTCATTGCTTACTGCCAGCACCTGGTCAAATGTATAAGTCTCTCCAGCTTCTACACCAAGTTTTTCTACTTTAATGATATCGCCTTCTGCTACTTTGTACTGTTTACCACCTGTTGCTATAATTGCGTACATATGGCACCTCCTATTATCATTACTCGCCAGCTTCGGTGTCTGAATCAGAACTTGAAAACCTCGCTGTGCGGCATACCGTGTTAGTATAGCACGCATATTCCATATAAGTCAATAGGAAGCAGAAAAATATTTTAAAAATATGTATTATTTGTCGCATTCATTCAATTTGTCATAGCAATATTCGATGATGCTGCGCCTTGTGATAATACCGATGAATTTGTTCTGGTCATCTACGACCGGAACAAAATTCTGGCTCATTGCCCGGCTGATCAGATCTTTCATATCGGAATCTGCAGCCACTGCGATATAATCTGCTTTTCGCTCAAAATCATGAATAAAGATATGTTCTGCTTCTTTCAGATTCAGATTGGTATATTTTTTCATGCCCCAGAGCAGATCACCTTCTGTAATCGTTCCAACATACTCTCCCTGACGGTTCAGCATGGGGATTGAAGCATATTTGTGATGTTCCATTGTCTCCAGAACCTGACGGAGTGTGCAGTCATCATAGACATATGCAACCTCCTGTTTTGGATGTAAAAAGAACAAAATGTTCATCGTGTCACCTCTGTCTTTAAATCTGTGTTTCTACAAAAATCTGGTACAGTGCACGGATGGCGTTTTTGAAGTCATCGTGTCTTACACCGACAATGATATTCAGCTCGCTGGATCCCTGGTCGATCATCTTGACATTGATATGGGCATGGGCAAGGGCGGAGAAAATTCTTCCGGCAGTGCCGCGTGTGGAACGCATTCCTCTTCCGACGATGGCGATCAGAGCAAGATCAGACTCCAGTTCAATGTGGTCCGGATTCACAGCTTTATGGATTCCGGCCAGTACCTGCTGTTCTTTCTCTTCGAACTCATCTTTATGTACAAAAATTGTCATTGTATCGATGCCGGAAGGCATATGTTCGATGGAAATCCCGTTTTTATCAAACTCTTCCAGTACCTTGCGGCAGAATCCGATTTCGGAGTTCATCATTGCTTTTTCAATGGTCACGGCAGCAAATCCATCTGTCCCGGCAATTCCGGTAATGGTATATTTTGGCTGTCTGCAGGTACTCTCTACGATCAGTGTGCCCTTGTCCTGTGGAGCATTGGTGTTGCGGATATTGATCGGGATGCCGACTTTACGGACAGGGAAGATCGCATCCTCATGAAGTACAGTTGCCCCCATATAAGAAAGTTCACGAAGTTCACGGTAGGTGATTGTCTCGATGGATTTTTGGATTTGTAACAATGCGTGGATCTGCGATCAGAAATCCGGATACATCGGTCCAGTTTTCATACAGGTCAGCCATAGCTGCACGGGCAACCAGAGAGCCTGTGATATCAGAACCGCCGCGGGAAAATGTGACAATGGTTCCGTCTTCTTTCGCACCGTAGAATCCAGGGATGACAGCAAATTCTTCCCCTTCAAAACGAAGGGAGAGCAATTCGTTTGTTTTCTCGTCATCCAGACTGCCGTCTTCATGAAAGCGGATCACTTCAGCTGCATCGATAAAACAAAATCCCAGATAATTTGCCATAATGATACCATTTAAATATTCTCCCCGGGATGCAGCATAATCTCTTCCGATTTTTTTGTCCAAAATTTTACTACGGATCATATCGAATTCATGATCCAGTGAAAGTTCCAGATTCAGACCGTCGATGATCTCGTTATATCTTGCATGGATCTCATCCAGAAGGCTTGTGAATTTCTTTTCACGGATTGCAAGATTGTAGCAGCTGTAAAGCATATCTGTGACCTTTGTGTCGCTGGAACTGCGTTTTCCCGGAGCAGAAGGTACTACATAGCGTCTGGACTTGTCTGCCCGGATGATATCTCCTACTTTTTTGAATTGTTCGGCACTGGCGAGAGAACTTCCACCGAATTTTACTACTTTCTTCATCTTCTTTCCTCCAACTGTATATTATTTCAAATTAGATGCATAGATGTTTGTAAAACGCACGCTCTATCATTTCGCTTTCCTATTATACAGGGTATTTATAGGATTGTAAATCATAGATTTCAAAAAAACCGAGTGTACTCCGAAATGTTAAAAAGTAACATCGGCATATTGTGCCTGTGTCACGTTCTTTAAGTCATCCGGAGAAAGCTTCAGCTGCATTCCAAGCTTTCCGCCGCTGACATAGATATAATCCAGCGTTTGTGCGTTCTCCTGAATGGTTGTCGGAAATGCTTTTTTCTATACCGATCGCGGTACAGCCGCCCCGTACATACCCGGTCACAGTTGTGATTTCTCTGACAGGGAGCATTTCCACAGACTTTTCTCCTACTGCCCGTGCTGCTTTTTTCAGATCCAGCTCTGCTTCAATGGGGATGACAAACACATAATGGGAACCGCTCTTTCCGGTTGTGACCAAGGTTTTATACACCCGTTCATGAGGCAGCCCCAGTGTGTCGGCTGTACTGATCCCATCGGTAAAATTGTCACATTCATAAGTCTGGTATTCGTAGGAAATCTTGCTGCGGTCCAAAATGCGCATGGCGTTTGTTTTTAATTCTTTTTTACTCAACGTGTTCACTTCTTTCTGGTGATTTTTCGGCTTTGTCACGGACGCATTCGTGAAGCGGACGCCGTACTTTTTTACGGGTTACTTCTACTAACTGGAGTGCTGTGACATCCACAACGGACGTCTGAATCGGATCTTCTCCAAGAAAACGGCGGAATTGTTTTAACAGCTCCTGCATCATGTCCAGATCATCCATGTTGATAAAGTCAATCAGGATAATTCCGGAAATATTGCGCAGGCGGATCTGCCGTGCTGTTTCCTTTGCCGCTTCCAGATTGATCTTTAAATACGTTTCCGCACTTTTCTTTTTTGTCTTCGCAGAATATTTTCCGGAATTGACATCTACCACGGTCAGTGCTTCTGTCGGTTGAATGACAAGATAAGCGCCGTTTTTCAGCCAGACGTATTCTTTGAGTGCATGTTCCACGGCAATGTCGGTACTGTAAAGTTTGGAAAGCGGCAGAAGCTGTTCCTCATAAAACTGAAGTTTGGAGAGATCTTCCGGCTGCTCTGCCTGCAAAAATCCGTGAATCTGCTGATACAGCTTAGGATCATCGGTAATGATTGCTGACAATCCGTCTGCGTATACATTTTTCAAATCTGTAATATAAGACGGAGGGGCCTCCTGCAGACAGGAAAAGCAAGTCCGAAACGGAGCAGTTTCTTTTAACTTGACACAGGTATTCTCCAGTTTCTGAATCTCCTCAAGTACTGTCTCAAAGGGAACGTCCTTTGCATTCGTACGAATGATCAGCCCGTAGTCCTCATTTTTGAGATAACTCAGTTTTTCTTTGTACGTATCCCGAAGAGAACGGGGAAGCTTCCCGGAAGTACCGATCCTGGTATTTCCGGTTGTCAGTACTGCATACCGCCCGGTAAAATTGATATTGCTGCTGACAGTCGGCGCTTTTGTCTTGACTGCTTCCCTGCTGATCTGAACGACCAGCTCGTCTCCGATACAAAGCGGTTTTTTCCCGATTTTATGGGTAAAGATCGCCTGAGGCGCCTGACTTAGGTCGTAGTAGCATTCTTTTCCCGGAGCGATCTCGATAAAAGCGGCTCCGATATTCGCCGCGATATTTTTTACTTTTCCGATGTAAATATCTCCGAGTACAGGTTGTCTGTGCTGATCCGAGTCCGGAAGACTGCAGTGGATCTCTGCGATTACATCATTTTCAAGAAGAAAAGTCCAGATCTTCCCTTCTTTTTTCAGCATTAAAATTTTTCGTACTGCCATTTATTATGATACCTCTCTTTTTGTACTGTCCAAACACAGCAGGATTTATTCGATCACTGTGCCGAGAGATTCTAAGGTTACCAGATTTCGTGCGTTCTCATCCCCGGAATCAGCATACATTTCCAGACGGCACAGTGCAAATTTTAACTGTGTGGCATCTGCATCTAAAAACCGGCAGAATGCTTCCATGACAAGCCCCGGTTTTAAATTCTCCACACTTCCGGCAGCGAGCTGCATAAAGAGCTTGTGATCCTGCACTTCCATCCGGTAGATCAAAGGTTTGATGTCCACTTCTTTTTCGCTGCGTTTTGTCTGTTTTAAGATGCGGATCTCAGACTGCGCGAGAAAGGCATCCATCTGTGTTTCCCAGTCGTCCGGCAGTGTTCCCGGCACAAGATCAAGAAGATAGTCTGCTGCCGCGACAATCGCCATTCCGGTCATCTTCTTTTCCTCTGCGATCTGGCGGAAACTTAAAACTTCGATTCCCTCTACCATAACGGCATTTAAACGGGATACCGCTTCAGCACTGGAAATGGACTCTTTCAGTTCGATATCAAAATATTCTCCTTCGC
>ENA-OQIT01000309-OQIT01000309.1-human-gut-metagenome-genome-assembly--contig:-NODE-309-length-10402-cov-2.542968_pt1 | contig 10402 bp, 10 predicted proteins | sample MGYA00242587_ERZ504752 | MGnify/ENA primary metagenome ERZ504752 (study PRJEB26092, sample SAMD00036352) | human gut metagenome | host: Homo sapiens | study: EMG produced TPA metagenomics assembly of... | reverse complement strand
AAGAGAAACGAAATCAGATTGCAAAAGATGTATTACTTGAAAATTTTGGTAAAATACAGAACAAATATTCATCATTTACTGATAAAGAAACATATATTATTAAGAGTTTATATAGCCAATCCACTTATACAAATGAAAATATTATTATTACTACTCTTGACAGTACTGCTGATGCCGTAGATAAGTCTAAAGTTCTTTATGATGATGCATTGGAAGAATTGTATGTGGAATCACATCCACAATATACATATACTGATGATGTAGAGAATGTATACGCTCTTCCAGAGTTTAAGGAGTACCATGAACAGCTTGCGGTAAATGATTTTGTACGTGTAGGAATCACTGATACTAATTATATTAAACTAAGAGTAATTGAGATCACATATAATCCTTGTGATTTAGATGAATCTATGGAAATTACTTTTAGCAATATGATTCAGTACAAAGCTAAAAGGAATGATTATAATACTCTTTTAAACGATGCTCTTAATACTTCCAACCGTAATGGTGGTCGTGTTAACTCAGTCAACAAATCTTCTACTTCTGACTATGTAATCACTTCTGATGCTATCAAGCAGATTTTCTCAAATCCTCTTTTCAATTCAATGTTAGGTGGAGCTACTACCGGAGGAACTGGATCAGGTGGCACTATTACTGCCGATATGATCGTTGCAGAACTCGTGAAAGCAAAAGAAGGTATATTTGATAAGCTTACTGTTGACACTGCTTTCATGAAATATCTCGATGTAAAACTTATTTCCGCAGATAAGATCACAACTCGTATTCTCGAAGCGGAACAGGCAAATATTGAAAAGCTGTCAGCTAAGATTATAGAATCTAACCAGATTAATGCTGATATGATCAATGTGAAAAATCTCCTGGCAGGAAATGCTGGTGTAGGTAATCTCCAGGCAGTACATCTTACTGCTCAGAATGTAAGTATTGACCAAGCAGTAATCACGGATCTTATTGCTAAGAAGATGACCGTAGCTGACTTAAATACTCATACTGCTACTGCTGATGAGTTTATGATCATCTCTAGTGGAAAAGCTGGTATTGCCTTTAAGAACAGCACTCAGCAGTTCTATGATTCAGCAGGAGCTGTTAGGGTACAGATTGGTCAGGATGGTACCGGAAAGTTTAATTTTGTTGTCAAGAACGGTGATAAGACAGCATTATTTGATGAAAATGGTATCACTCAAACAGGTATTCCTGATAACACTATTGTCAATAATATGATCTCTGATGGAACAATCAATAAAGAAAAACTAAGTTTTACTATGGTAGAACCGAATGAACAAGGTGGAATTGATATCAGTCAGGTATACCTTGATGGTAAAAAGTTCGGTCAACAATATACTTCATTTAAAGACCAGACAACTGAGCAGATTACTAACATTACTGATCCTCAAAAGGGTCAAATTGTACAGAGTATACAAAACAGTTTGTTTAATGAGGACGGATCGTCTATCTATACAAAATATACAGAGTATAAACAAACTGTTGATGGAATTACTCAGACGGTTTCAAATAATAAGCTTGATACAGACAAAAAGCTTGATGCAGCTTCTACTTCTATAACACAGACTGCTGATAAGTTGAATCTTATTGCTACTGGTGGGACTGGAGAATCTAAATTAGAGCTGACCCCAGATTTTATAAATCTTGTTTCATCTAAAGTTGTAGGTATTAAAGCAGATCAGATCAATATTGATGGTGTGATTACAGCAATCAATACCAATGGCACAACTGCAGGTAAGACTCAGATTGATGCTGGAGCTATCAGTACAGAGAATGTTAATGCTCTCTTGATCAAAACAGGAAAACTGAAATCTAATAATTACAAAGATCCTTCAAACACTTCTCCTCTTTATTCCCAGGCAGGAACATTGATTGACATGGAGAACGGCGCTATTACTTCGAAGAATTTTAGTATAGATGCTTCAGGCAATGCTCATTTTAAAGGTGACGGAGAGTTTGGTGGAAAGATTTCTGCTAATTCTGGTTATATTGGTGGCGAAAAAGGTTTCGTTATTGAAGCTGGAAAATTGTATTCTGGATTAAAAGATTTTCCTACTCAATATCCCTCTTCTATTTCAACGAATAAAAATGTATATGTAGGAATCAATGGCATTGCTCTTGGTGACGGTAATTTTATGGTTGATTCTAACGGTAAGATGTATGCTAATCAAGGTGAGTTTACAGGTAAGATTGCAGCTAATGATGGATTTATTGGTGGATGGATTATTTCAAGTAATTCTTTAACTGCTAATAAAGGAAGCATAAGTATAAGTCCAGATGGTATTCATTGGGGTGATTACCTAAACATTAATAGTCAAGGTGCTACATTTAAAGGTCATATTACAGCTACTTCAGGAAGCTTTACAGGAGATATAATTGCTAATTCACTTACACTTGGACCAGGTTCAACTGTTAACGGACTAAGTTATAATGATCTTGACGATAAACCTAATATTCCATCTGATCTTAGTGGATATATTACTATTGATGGAAAAATTGGTATTATTCAAAATGAAGATCAAGAAATACCCTCTGGGGCAACTGGATTTAAAGTGTCAAAAAATGGTTTGTTGCAAGCAAGTAATGCTATTATTTCTGGAACTATTTATGCTTCTTCTGGTACTTTCGCCGGAAATGTAACCGCAAGAACAATGACTGCAAAAAGAAGTTATAGCATTTATTATAATGATGTAAACGGTAACCCTACTGATTCAAGAGAAATCATCTCTGCTACTAATTGGGGACGTTACAAGCGGTGATTTAAGATTCGGGCTAAGTGATGAATGCGGATATATGATATCTACAGATGTTGGAGGGGGAAAGTACTTTTGCGAATCATGGGGGAGTACTCTCCTTGTTACTGCGCCTATGCAAATACAAAGCAATTGTTTAGTACAAAGTCAATTTGTTATAGATACTAAAACAGGATCTATCCCTTATCAGAATATGAAATGGACACCATATGAAGTTAATAGTTCTGGAAATCCAATCTATCTTGATTATGATAATCGAGAATATTTTTCATATAATGGATATGGACATAATCATACGTTGCTTCCAAATACAGAAGGTGGTTGTGCAATTGGTATTGGTAACGTAGATAAGCAAGATGCTGATGTTACCGCTACATGGTGTATTATGCCTTATAATATTTATACTGAAAAAAAAACTGATGAGAATACAAACGGAATCCCGGTTATAACAAGTATCAAAAGAGACGCAAGCGCAACCATGAATATTGGTTCTAAAAATAATAAATTTAATTGTTTGTATGTAAACGCAATTCATATGGGTGGACACACATATACATCTTTAAATTCTGGTGGCGGAAAGATTGCTTCTTACAAAGCAACTGCTAGTCAAGTTAATTATAACGATGATCCTAAAGTAGAGACTTCTGTAAACACTGCAGGAGATACTTTGACATTTAAATTTAGTATCCCTAAGGGAAAAGACGGAACCAATGGTAAAGATGGTAAAAATAGGTACTCGTGGGCCACAAGGAGCGACTGGTCCACGTGGGCCAGCTGGATCTGTAGATTATACATCTGTACATAAAATATACCATAGTGATACTTCGTATTATGCAGAAGTTACATCAAATGGAAATTCAAGATATTTTGGTCCATATGCCACAGAAGGCTTAAATTTAGGAGACACAAGTTGTAAATGGAAAAATATTTGGGGGAAAAATGGAAATATAACAGGCTCTGATGAAGAGTTAAAAACACAAATGTCAAAAATTAACGATATTCCAAATATAGAATCTATTTATATGAAATTAAATCCAATAAAATATAAATATAAAAATTTTGATCCAGAAGAAGATCATGATAGATTTCATTTTGGATTTGGAGCAAGAGAAACTGAAAAAATATTCAATGATTATAATTTAGATACAAGTGATTATGGATTAATTTGTAAAGACATTTTACTTAAACCAAATAAAGCAGGTAATATTGTTGAGTACGCATTAAGATATGGCGAATTTATTGCTCTTAACACTCACATGACACAGAAAGCCCACCATCGTATTGATTCTCTCGAATCTGAAAATCAATCCCTTAAGAATGAAATTCTTATGCTCCAGGGACAGCTCTCTCTCATTATTCAACGATTACAAAAAATGGAGGAAAAGTTATGTTAAAAATTAGTGAAACAAGAAATGTATCCGGTCAGGTTATGATCGGTGAAGGTGAAAACTCAAAGCAGGTTGCTTATCTTAATGCATCTGTTAGTAAAGATGGAAATGTAAATATCAATAAATCCATTCAGGATAGCGAAACATTTAAAACAAATAAAGAAGCAGTCCTGAAAGATTTTACAGAGTTTGAAACATACGTATATGGAATTATTCCTGAATAAATAAGAGGCCATGAGCAATCGTGGTCTTTTATTATGCAAAGAAGGTGAAATATTTGACCAGTCGAGAATATGAACTTGAATTAAAGAAAATTAAAGCCCAAAATCGGCAGATTGAAATGAAACGAAATCTGAAAGCAGCAAAGGTTAAAAGATTTAATTTGAAAAAACCAAATACAAGTAAGCTTATTGTGTTTGTAGTCTTTGCTATCTGCTTGCAGATTCTTTGGTTTAGTGAACATATGATAAGTCTCACTGGAGATACAAGTTATATGTATGCGCTCATAGGTATTCCGGCAGCGTTGATTCCTACAATTTTAGGATATTATGCCAAAGCTAGTAAAGAAAACCAGGTCGGAGGTATTACCTATGATACTGCAATGTGCAATTTAGAAGCACAAGAAAAGCCAGTCTTCGATCATGTATCTGAAGATGAGGCTGTAGGATGAATGGAGGTATGACTATGGACATCAAACAGGGTATTCAGGATGTATTATATCTGATCATTACTGGTATTCTTCCACTTTTAATCACTTATGGAATCCTCTTCCTAAAAGTAAAGATTAAAGAACAGGAAAAGAACCTGGAAAATGATCAGCTCGTAAAATATATAGACGCTGCTACTGATGCTATTAGTAAAGCAGTGCTCACAGTTAATCAGACTTATGTAGATGCTTTGAAGAAGGAAGGTAAGTTTGATGCAGAAGCTCAGAAAACTGCTAAACAGATGGCTATTGATAAAGCTAAGGCTTTGATTACAGAAGATTCTAAAGCGGCTATCGAAACATTATATTCTGACTTTGAAGCATATCTAAATGATGCTATTGAAGAACTCGTCAGAGAAAATAAAGTTACATATTAATATAAAAGGAGTACAAGGATTATGAAAAAAGTTATTGTAAATGCAGACATTATGGCAATGTATAAAACATTAAATTCTATGAAGAGTCGTGCGGATTTAATCGCAGGAGATGTTGATGTATTCTGGGCGAATACAATGAACCTGAAGACTCTTAAGGCGCAGGTAGATAAAATCTCAGAGGTTGAGCAGGAGTTAGTTGATTCTTATTTTACAGAGGAAAACTCACATTCTATTGTTGACGAAAACGGTAATGAAACAGGAAATCGTGCTCTTAATGATGACATAAAAGATAAAATCATCCCTGAAATTCAAGAAGGTCTGCAGAAAATTTATGATAAAACATGTGAACTTGATGTTGAGATGATCCCAGAGGAATCTCTCAAGAAAATGCTTAAATCTAATGAAGACAAACTGTCTATGCTTGATATGACAGTACTATATGAATTTGTAGAAAAAGGTGAGTAATAATGGCAACATATATTCAGGGAATTCAAACCTCTGTTGGTGTTGTTAAGTATGATTACAATTATCTGGCTAATCTCCCTGAATCAGATATGACATTATCTAAACAGGGTGCATTCGCTGATGCCCTTGTTGTTGGAAGAAAACTTACTCAGCTGGGAGCTGATGTGGATAAATTGAAAGAATCTATGACTGCCGTACAGAAGTCTATCTCTGATCTGCAGTCTGCAGATTCTTCTTCTAACACTTCAATTGAACAGATCAATACATCATTACTTAGCATGACCAATAATATCGAAACAATACAGAACAATATTACTACTTTGACTCAGAATACTGCTGAGATCAAGAAAAGTGCTGATAATGCGAATTCATCAGTCACAACACTGCAGGAAACTATTAAGTCACTACAGACTAGAATTGAAGCTTTAGAAAAAACTCAGACTAAATAAGGAAGGAGGCAGTTATGTATACACTAAAAATTACAGATGAAAATACTGTTGTAACAACAGTCAAAGAATCAATTGTGGAAAGAAGTAATTATGTAGATAAGATTCAGATTGTAACAAGTAAAATGTATCGGGAACAGATTGATATGTCAGATACAACTGTTTATATGAAGTATAAGCTCCCGGTGTCAGACAAAATTAAAATGACACAACTTATTATAAATAATCTTGAATATGAACAGAATTATATCCAGTATTTAATCCCTGTCGATGCAGCACTTACTGCTGAAGCCGGGGATATCGAAGTATCTTTCACGTTCTTAAAACTTGTTGCTAATGAAGATGGAACATACACTTCTTATATTCGAAAAACCACATCAGGTGTTATTCATATTACTCCACTTGTACAATTTGATAAATATGAACCTTCTGAATTGTTTACTGAAATTGATCAGAGGCTCCTTGCTATGGAAGGAATGATTAAAGATCTCAATGCTCAGAATAAAGCAACTTATGAAGGTATGGTAAAAGATATTCGTCTTAATACAGAAGACAGAAAAATCATTTTAACAGACAGAAATGGTGAAGATACCTGAAATGGTATCGTTGTAAAAGATCTTTCTGCTATGGTAGCCGAAGATATGACAGGTAAAGATCCTGATGGCACACAGGATGGAGTTGTTCATCTTGATCAGGTTGTCGATCTGGATAAATTATTAAAGTAAAGGAGTCATGATATGTCATTTAAAGATTCTAAAATTGCTGCTGCGGCTAATTCGGCAATGACTTTGAGTGCTGAGTTAGCCGTAGACACTGAGGAATATACATTATGTACTGATGGTCGTTATGAAGTATATACCAAATATCAAGACAATGCATATTCAACAGTGGATAACTTAAAAAATATTGCCGTTGATGCTACACAGATTAATATTATGCAGGAAGAAAACAGCCAGTATATGCCATTTAGGATTCCAAGATATTGGGATGGTATGGATCTTATGGATATGCTCATCCAGATAAGATATGAATCTATAGCTGAGAAAAAAGGTAAAGTAGCGACAGTTATCAATGTAGCTTCCAACAATACTTATATTCGATTTGGTTGGTTAATTGATGCTGCTGTTACAGCAAATGCCGGAGATATAATTTTTGAAATTATGGCTACTGGCGTAAATGAAAAAGGAAACAATTATATTTGGAGAACCAAACCAAATGGTAAGTTTACTGTTCTGGAAGGATTAAATTATGACGGGATCATTGAACCTTCTGAAGATTGGTATACAAGTTTTGTAAATATGATTCTTGGTCATGTAGCCGAAGCAAAACAATACGCAGATGAAGCAAAGGCTTCTGCTGCTTCTATTAATGTAGATGATATAAAGGCAGATGTAAAAACATCTGTTATGAATGATCTTAATGGAACAGTAACTGAATCTCTGAAAGCATATTATACAAAAAACAGAAGTTGATACAAAAGTCAAAGAATTAAACACTGCTATTTCCGGTATTGACAGTTTGAAGAACTTAAAAGTTGAATATGACAACACAACTGGAAATTTAGTGTTTAAAGATGGAACGGAACCTATTGGAGAACCTATTACTATTAACAGTCTTGCAAACCTCATAGTTGAGTATTCTGTTGTCAATGGAAAAGGTTCATTAGTATTCAAAGATGGAGAAACTATTATTCAGACTGTAGAACTTAGTTCTATTGAGCCATCTGCTGAGTGGAGAGCTGCATTGAAGCAGGAACTTGAAGCAGAAATGGACGAGAAAGATACAGTAATCTCTAATCGAATTGATCCACTTGAAACAGCTAAAACTGAAATCGAAAAGAATGTAAATGCCAATACTACTGCTGTCTCAGAGATAAAAACTACTATTTCAAACATTGAGAAGAAAGTAGAAAGTGCTGCTACAAAATCTGATGAGGCCAAAAATGCTGTAGATATCTTGAAACAAAATATGACTTCTTATGATACTCAGTTTGAAGGAATTAATACAGATATTACAGATGTTAAAGCCGCCATTGAAGAAATCAAGAAAAATCCTGCGGCTGCAGAGTACGATGTTACATACGAAAATAGTATTTTTACATTTTTAAAGGATGGAGAAATCCAGAAAAGCTTTAAAATTGAAGGTGGTGGAGGATCTTCCTCAGATACTACTACTATTACTATTGAAAGAATCACAAATGCAGATGCTATTTTCTTACTTGGTTCAAAAGCAATTATTGAATATAGTTTTTCATCTGTAGATAATACTGGTGATACAACTGGAGCCGGTACTGCTGTGTGGAAAGTTGGTAATACTATTGTAGCTACGAATACGGCTGCGCAAGGAAACAATAGTTTTGATATCACTGAATATCTTAATGTCGGTGCAAATACTATTAGATTAACTATTACCGATAGTTTTGGGACACTTGCCACTAAGACATGGACTGTCACTATTGTAGAATTCAAACTTGAAAGCACATTTGATGATACTTTGTTATATACAAATACAGATGTAGTATTTAGATATACACCTTATGGAAACGTTAATAAGACTCTTCATTTTATTCTTGATGGTGAAGACTTAGGCACTGTTGAAACTCAGTCCTCCGGCAGAATTATGTCTTATAATATTCCTAAACAGGAACATGGCAGCCATTTACTCAAAGTATATATGACTGCGACAATTAACAATAAAGAAATAACCTCAAATACTATTTGTAAAGATATTATTTGTGTTGATCCTACAAATAGAACTCCTATTATTGGATGTGCTCAACAGGAATTTACAGCACAACAGTACCAGGCAACAAGTATTAAATATGTTGTATATGATCCTGATCACAATCCAGCCTCTGTAAAACTATCAATTGATGGTAAAGTACAGAGCACTCTTTCTGTAAATCGTTCTGCTCAAATCTGGAGTTATAAGTCATCCACTGAAGGAAAACATAACCTGACCATCTCATGTCGTAAAGTGACTAAGATTTTATCAGTTAATATCACTAAACTTGATATTGATGTTGAACCAATCACAGCCAACTTAGCATTTGATTTTAACCCTGTTGGAAAATCCAATGGAGATACCGACAGACTCTGGACCGATAAAAATAACTCTGCTATTACTCTTTCAGTATCAGATAACTTTGACTGGGATAATGGTGGATACCAGATTGATGCTTCTGGAAACCAGTATTTCTGTGTAAAAGCTGGAACAACTGCTCAGATTAATTATAATCTCTTCGGAAAAGACCCGAAACAGACTGGTTCTGAATTCAAATTTGTATTTAAGACTCAGAATGTTCGCAATGCTTCTGCTACTTTCTTATCATGTATTGATGGTACTGAAGGCTCTGACGTAGGTATTAAAATGGATGTTCATGAAGCATACGTGAACACTTCTACTGACAGCTTATATTTTCCATATAGCGAAGAGGATATTATTGAATTTGAATATAATATCAATACAATTGATACAAAAGACACATCTGCAACTTCTATCATTATGACTTATGAAGACGGAGTTGGAGGAAGACCTCTTATTTATGATAATTCTCATAGACTGCACCAGTATTCTCCTACCCCAATTTCTATTGGTTCTCCGGATTGTGATGTGTTGATTTATAGAATGAAAGACTTATTCTGCTTCTCTCACAGATTCTGACATTCTTGCTAACTTTATTGCAGATGCTAGAGATTCAGATGAAATGATTGCAAGATATACGGTTTTAGATAAAGATAGAAAACAGTTGATTTTGCTCCGACCATATCAGATTCATGCGATTGAAGCTATAAGGGGAGCTTCTAAAACAGGGCAATCGGGTTTCGTATGGCATACAACTGGTTCTGGAAAGACGTTAACTTCTTATAAAGCAACAAGAAATCTTTTGATGGATATTCCGGCAATTGATAAAACGATATTTCTGATCGACCGTAAAGATTTGGATAAGCAGACGAGTAATGCATTTAAAGCCTATGCAAATAATGATCAGATTGATGTGGATGAAACAGATAATGTAAATGACCTGAAGAGAAAATTAAAATCTGGCGATAGACAGGTAATTGTTACGACGATTCAGAAAATGCAAATTTTAATTAATAAAAGGCTGAAGGAGGAAACGGCAGAATATACAAAAGAATTAAGAAACTTAAAAATTAGTCTTTGTTTGTGGAGTGAGTGTCATAGAGCTGTTACAACCAAAAACAAAAAGAAGAGCGTAGGTAAAAGTTTTTAAGGTTTACGGTTT
>ENA-OQIT01000308-OQIT01000308.1-human-gut-metagenome-genome-assembly--contig:-NODE-308-length-10406-cov-2.047962_pt1 | contig 10406 bp, 13 predicted proteins | sample MGYA00242587_ERZ504752 | MGnify/ENA primary metagenome ERZ504752 (study PRJEB26092, sample SAMD00036352) | human gut metagenome | host: Homo sapiens | study: EMG produced TPA metagenomics assembly of... | reverse complement strand
AGGCCCTGCGCCTGTCGTCCTGCGGCGGGAACCGTCAGGCCGTGAAGCTGGTGGTGGTGCAGAGCCCCGAGATGGTGAAAAAGGTCCATCCGCTGGTCAAGTGGGCCGGTTATCTGCCGCCGGAGCAGGGTGCTCCCAAAGCCGACGAGCAGCCTGTGATGTATCTGGCCGTCGTGCAGGACAGCTCCATCCCCGGCGACCTGAACACCGACACCGGCATCGCGCTGGCGAACCTCACCCTCGCCGCATGGGCCAAGGGCGTGGGCAGCTGCATCATGGGCGCCATCAACAAGCCCGCCCTGAGCGAGCTGCTGGGCATCGCCGCGCCGGACAAGCTGGCGTTCATGGTCGCGCTTGGCTGCCCCACTCACGCCGCCAGGGTCGTACCGATGACGGAGGAGACCGGTATCAAGTATTATCTCGATGAGAACGGTGACTACTGCGTGCCGAAGCGGAGCGTGGAGGAGCTGGCGCGGACGGTTTAACCTCTCCGTCAGCGCTGGCGCGCTGCCACCTCCCCTATCGAGGGGAGGCTCTGGCGAGCCGGGCCACTCTGCGCTGACTGCTGAAAGCTTTCGGTGGCGCAAAATGCCGGGCCTCGCTTACGGGGGCAGGCACTTCTGGACAACGCATTTTGTCAAGCTGCCGTGAATCCAGGCAGCAGGGCACTACAGCTCCCGATAAATCAAGCCCTGCTCGTCCAGCGTAAGCCTGACCGACATGCCAAGGGCTCCCCTATTAGGGGAGCTGTCTGCGAAGCAGACTGAGAGGTTCTGCATATATACATCGCTCTCCAGCTTTATTCTGCATAATTGTTTGCAATTCGGTTTCAATTTGATGGAATTTTTGCACAACACTTGACTTTTCAAATTGTACAACCTATACTAAACACGCTCTCTGATTTTTCGATGAATCGCATCGCAGCAGAGAACTGCAAATGATATGCACATAAAGAGGAGTGTTTGAATATGAAAAAGATCTCTCGCCGCAGCTTTCTTGCTGCCGCCGCTGTTTCCGCTGCTGCTCTGGCTCTGACCGCCTGCGGCGGCTCCGCCTCCACCGCTTCTTCCGCCGCTGCAAGCTCTGTTGCTGCTTCTTCTGAGGCTGCTTCCACCAGCGCTGCCGCTGCTGAGCTGACCACCGTGGAGGCCGGCAAGCTGACCATGGCCACCAACGCCACCTTCCCTCCCTACGAGATGACCACCGACGCCGGCACCATTGAGGGCATCGATGTGGACACCGCACAGGCCATTGCCGAGAAGCTGGGCCTGGAGCTGCAGATCGACGACATGGATTTTGACGCCGCTCTGCTCAGCGTGCAGCAGGGCAAGGCCGACATCGCCATGGCAGGCATCACTGTCACCGACGAGCGGATGGCTGTGATGTCCTTCTCCGACAGCTACGCCACCGGCATCCAGTCCGTCATCGTGCCCGAGGGCTCCGACATTGCCTCTGTGGACGATCTGGCCGGCAAGAAGATCGGCACCCAGCGCGGCACCACCGGCTACCTGTACTGCTCCGACGACTTTGGCGAGGACGCCGTGGTGGCCTACGACAACGGCCTGACCGCTGTACAGGCCCTGAACAACGGCCAGGTGGACGCTGTGGTCATCGACAACGAGCCCGCCAAGGCCTATGTGGAGTCCAACCCCGGCCTGAAGATCCTGGACACCAGCTACGCCGAGGAGGACTACGCCATTGGCATGGCAAAGGGCAACACCGCTCTGCTGGAGGCTGTGAACGCCGCTCTGGAGGAGCTGAAGGCCGACGGCACCCTGCAGGCCATCGTGGACAAGTACATCAAGGCTGAGTAAACAGACCCCTCAAGGGGAGGCGTCCCACCGGGCACCTCCCCTTTTTTAAGGGATATAGGTTACAAAATTCTGACAAGATCACAACAGACGAAAAGAAAGTGAGGATGCGAATGGCCGCACAATACGAACTGTTGAGCCAGCTGCTGAAAAGCGGCGGCCGGCTGGACATGGGGCAGGAGCTGTTCTACAAATTTTATCAGGCCTTTGTCCTGAAGGACCGCTGGCTCCAGTACATCGGGGGCGTAGGCACCACCCTGCTGGTCACTGCCATTGCTCTGGCCATGGGCGTCCTGCTGGGCAGCGTGGTGGCGCTGGTGCGTGTGGCCCACGACCAGCAGCGCCCCGGCCGCTCGAACCCCGTGCTGGGGGTCTTCAACGCCGTGTGCCAGGTGTACACCACCGTGATCCGGGGCACCCCCCATGATGGTGCAGCTGTTCATCATGAGCATGGTCATCTTCAACAACAGCCGCAACTTTACCATGGTAGGCGGCTCTGGCGCTGGGCATCAACTCCGGCGCTTACGTCTCCGAGATCATCCGGGGCGGCCTGATGGCTGTGGACCCGGGCCCAGATGGAGGCCGGCCGCAGCCTGGGCCTCAACTACATCACCACCATGGTGGTCATCATCATCCCCCAGGCCATCCGGGCGGTGCTGCCTGCCCTGGGCAACGAGTTCATCATGCTGCTGAAGGATACCTCCCTTATCACCGTCATCGGCGGCAAGGAGCTGCTGTATGCGGCCCAGGGCATCATGAACCGCACCTACGAGGCCATGTTCCCCCTGTTTGGCGTGGCACTGATCTATCTGGTGCTGGTGATGATCTTTACCTGGCTGCTTGCAAAATTTGAGAGGAGGCTGGCACAAAGTGACCGATAAGATCCTGGAAGTCCGGGGCCTGACCAAGACCTACGGCGGCGAAAAGCGGAAGGGCGCAAAGCAGGCTGCCCCCATCTGGACGTGCTGCGGGGCATCGACATCGACATCTACCGGGGCGACGTGGTCTGCCTCATCGGCCCCTCGGGCTGCGGCAAATCCACCTTCCTGCGCTGCCTGAACCGGCTGGAGATCCCCACCGGCGGCAGCATCAAATTTGAGGGCGTGGAGGTGGACGACGACCACATCGACTCTGTCCGCCAGAAGATGGGCATGGTGTTCCAGCACTTCAACCTCTTCCCCCATCTGACCGTCAAGAAGAACCTCGAGCTGGCCCCCAGCCTGCTCAAGCTCAAGGACAAAGAGGCCATCTCCAAGCGCGCCGACGAGCTTCTGGCCCGCGTAGGTCTGGCCGACAAGGCCAACGTCTACCCCAAGAGCCTTTCGGGCGGCCAGCAGCAGCGCATCGCCATCGCCCGGGCACTGGCAATGGACCCGGACGTCATCCTCTTCGATGAGCCGACCAGCGCCCTCGACCCCGAGATGGTCGGCGAAGTGCTGGAGCTGATGAAGGAGCTGGCTCACACCGGCATCACCATGCTGGTGGTCACCCATGAGATGGGCTTTGCCCGCGAGTCTCCAACCGCGTCATCTTCATCGACGAGGGCCGCATTCAGGAGGACGAGCCGCCGCAGGAGCTGTTCACCAATCCCAAGCACCCGCGTCTGAAGGCATTCCTCTCCAAGATGCTGTAAGATAGAAAGAAACAACACAAAAACCCGGACTACTTTCTAAGCCGTCCTGGCTCTGAAGGAGTTCCGGTTTTGGTTCATTGTTTTTTCTTAGAGAGCTGTTTTGTCAGCAGTCTTTCTTGCTTATGCTCAGTTGTTGGCTTCCACCTTGCTCAGGAGGATGCGGTCATTGTCGAGGGCCTTGCCGGCGTTCTCGCGGAACTTCTCGAGCAGGTCGTCTACGGTCATCTTACTGCGGGCCTCGCCCTTAACGTCAAAGACGATGCGGCCCGCGTCCATCATGAGGGTGCGGTTGCCCAGCTCCAATGCCTGATGCATATTGTGGGTGACCATCAGGCAGGTGATCTTCTTTTCGGCCACGATGCTCTTGGTGAGGTCCAGCACCTTTTCGGCGGTGGCGGGGTCGAGAGCGGCGGTGTGCTCGTCCAGAAGCAGGAGCTTCGGGGTGACGAGGGTGGCCATCAGCAGGGTCAGCGCCTGACGCTGACCGCCCGACAGCAGGCCCACCGGCTGCTTCATCCGGTCTTCGAGGCCCATATCCAGCAGGGCCAGCTTCTCACGGAAGATCTCCTTATCCTTGCGGGAGATGCGGGAGAAGATGGCGTTGGGGGCGGTCCCGGCGCGAAGGTAGGCCAGCGCCAGATTCTCCTCAATGGTCATGTTGGGGGCCGTACCCTTGAGCGGGTCCTGGAACAGGTGGCCGATGACCCGGCTGCGCTGATATTCCGGCGCGAAGGTGATGTCCTCGCCGCCCAGCGTGATGCTGCCCTCGTCGGCGATGAAGCCGCCGGTGATGGCGTTGAAGAGGGTGGATTTGCCCGCGCCGTTGGAGCCGACGATGGTGGCGAAGTCTCCCGCTTCCATAGTCAGGCTGACGCCGTTCAGGGCCACTTTCTCGTTGACGGTGCCGGGGTTGAAGGTCTTGTGCAGGTCACGAAGTTCGAGCATCTCCATTTTACACACGCTCCTTCCGTGCCTGACGGGCCGCACTGCGGCGCTTCTCAAAGGCGATCTTCTCCCGGATGGCGGGCATCGAGATGGCCACCGCCACGATGATGGCGCTGACCAGCTTCATGGCAGCAGCCGGGACGTTGAAGCGGAGGGCCACCGCCACGATAAAACGGTAGAGGCAGCTGCCGAACACGACGCCCAGCACACGGCGCACCATCGTCCGCTTGCCCACCAGCGTTTCGCCGATGATGAGGGAGGCCAGCGCGATGGTCACCATGCCGGTGCCTACGTTGATGTCGCAGCTCTTCTGGTACTGAGCCAGCAGGCCCGCCGGAAAGGGCCGTCAATGCCGCCCGAGATGCAGACGGCCCACCGTGATGGTGAAGGCGGGGTTGATGCTGGAAGCACGCACCATGGCAGCGTTATCGCCGGTGGCACGGATCGAAAGGCCGAGGCGGGTGCCGAGGAAGCCCACCATGGCGGCACCGGCCAGCGCGATGACTACCGCCGCCAGCACCAGCTTATACCCGCCGCCCGTGAAGCTCAGGGCGCTCTTGGCGATGGAGAAGACGGTATCGGTCTTGACCAGCGACATGGTGGACGAGAAGCCCATCACGGCCAGGTTGATGGTGTAGAGGCCGGTGTTGACGATGATGCCGGCCATGATGCTCTCGACGCCGAGGCGGGTCTGCAAAAAGGCTGTGATGAAACCGGAGCAGACACCGGCCGCCATCGCCGCCAGCAGGGCGAGGAAGGGGTGGCCGGTCAGCGCCACCTGACAGGCGACAGCGCAGCCAAGGGTGAAGCAGCCGTCGGTGGACAGGTCCGCGATATTCAGGATGGAATAGCTCAGAAACAGAGCCAGCGCAACGAGGGCGTAGATGCAGCCCAGCTCGAGCGCGGTCTGGATGACGTTGAGCGAAAAGATACTCGCCAGCATGGTGTGCTCCTTAATAAATAATATTTTCCTTTTTAAGGCTCTCCCTTTGGGAGAGCTGGCGCGCAAGCGCCTGAGAGAGCAAGCCGCCTCGACCAAACCGCTATTGCCTTGCGATAACCTTTTGTTCGAGTCAACTTATCGCAGCGTTTTTGCTTTTTTCACAGCGTCCTTGCCCTCTCCGTCACCTTCGGTGACACCTCTCCCAAAGGGAGAGGCTTTCAGCGGTCAAGAGAAGTTCTCCGCCGTGGTCACTTCCACGACCTCGGTGCAGTAGGGTGCAAAGGCCTTCTTCACGGTATCGAGGTCGAGACCCAGCGCCTCGCAGGTCTCGGTGTTGATGGTGGCAATACCGTTGTCGAAGGTCTGGAACGGCAGGTCTGCGGGGGTCTTGCCGTCGCAGAGCAGTTCCACCACCATATCGGCGGTCGCCTCGCCCAGCTGGACGTAATCGACGCCGTAGCCCACGAAGGCACCGTTCAGGGCGAAGCTGTCAGCGCCGGTGTAGTGCTGGACGCCTGCCTCGGTGAAGGTCTCGTAAATGGAAAGCTCAGCGGTCATGACGGTGTTATCGGTGGGGGTGAAGACAGCCTTGACACCGGCGGCGATGAGGGCCTCAGCGGCCATCTGGACTTCGGCGGTGGTGGTGCCGTTCTTCTCGATGTACTTGATGCCCTTGCTGTCGCAGAAAGCCTTGGCGTCTGCAATGGCCTGTGCAGAAGAATCCTGGCTCAGATCATACAGCAGGCCGATGGTGTCGATGTCGGGGTTGACGGCCAGGATGAGGTTCATGATGGCGTCGGTGTTCAGGGCGTCGGAAGTGCCGGTGATGTTCGGCTCGGTGTCAAAGCCTGCGGCGGCGGGGTCAGTGACGGCGGAGTAGACGACGGGGATGTCGGTGTCCTCCACAGCGGCCAGCATGGTAGCGGCGGTGGGGGTAGCCACAGCCACGATGACGTCCACGCCGTCGGCCACGAGGTCGGCGCCGATCTGGTTCAGGTTGGTCTGGTCGGCCTGCGCATTGGCGTAGTAGTCGGCGTAGTCGAAGGTGACGCCCTTCTCCTTGCCCACCTCGTCCAGACGCTCTTCCACCGACGCAACGATCTGGTTCAGAGAAGCGTGGTCAACATAGTTGACAATGCCCACCTTGAAGGTCTGGCCTGCCTCGCTGGCGGCGGCAGAAGATGCTGCTGCACTGGAAGCGGTGCCGGATGCGGTGCTCGAAGCGGACGAACCGCAGCCGGTCAGACCCAGAGCGGAAACAGTGGCGGCGGCCATAGCGGCTTTCAGAAAGCTGCGGCGGGAGATCATGTTCATGGTTTTCATAGCGGTTGCTCCTTCCCTGGAGCGGGCGGCATGTAAAATAAAAACCCGCTCCACTTGCGGGACGGGCTTTTGTTCTCATATAACAAAACGACCCTGTCCCTGTGTGTTCATCCACAAGGACAGAGTCGAGAAATTCGAATCTGCGGTGCCACCTTGCTTGCCTTGCCCGCTTTCCTCTTGAAAGCCGCAAAGCCCCTCACGGAGAGCCAACACTCCCCTGCCCTGTAACGGAGGCTTCCGTCCCAAGCTACTAAAGGCTCTGCCTCGTTTGCCCGGCCCTCGGCGGCCCACGAATCTCTGCCCCGCTCTCGCCCGTTTTCACTGTCCGGGCTCACTGAAGATGCGCTTTGCAGGTTCTCTTCCGCCTCATCGGTTTGATTGCATTATACACTTTATCCGTGTAAAGTCAAGAGGGAATTTCAAATTTTTCCGTCAGATTTTTTCACGTTTCATCACTCGAGGTTGAGTTTGTTTCGCATCAGCCAGACCGTCAGCCCGAACCAGAAGACGCCAAACGCCGCCGCGACGCCCAGCGTGACCATCGCGCTTCCCATGTAGCCCAGAGCCGATACGGCAGTCTCGATGCTGCCCATATCGCCTACGGCGCTATAGATGGCTGTCTCGTAGACGCCGGTGCCGATCTGGAGCAGCTTTTCGAGCCAGCCCTGCAGATACTGCATGACAAAGAAGCTCAGGATGCCCGCCAGCGCGGGGTGGTTCTTGAACTGATGTCCCACCATGCAGGCAGCATAGATGCAGGCGATGGCGCTGACCATCCGCACGAAGCTGACGACGCCGCTGAAAGCCAGCGCCCCCCAGAACTCCATGTTACAGCGGGCGAATATCTCCCGGATGCCCGACCACATCAGCGGCAGCTGCTCAAGCAGGTCCATATCCGACATCATCAGGACAGCCAGAATGCCGAAGGAAAGGCAGGCTGCGAGGATGCTGCACAGGCTCCACACGGTGCTGGAGATGAGCTTCGAGGTCACAAGCTGTGTTTCCGTCACCGGCAGGGTGTGCATCAGATAGCCCTCCCGGCCCAGCAGGTTGCGGTAGAACCGCTGCACGATGGTCATGATGGTGACGACCACGGTGCCGATGATGACGGCGGTGTAGACAAGGCTCATCAGGCCCACGAGAGTCGAATAGGCGTCACTATTGGTGCCGTTCCATCTCCAGACGGACCCGCCAAAGAGCACCGACGCCGCCAGCAGGGCCAGATACATTCCGCCGTAGGTGCGGGCGGTGGCCTTGAACTCATATTTCAGTAACTTTTTCAGCATTTGAATACCTCCCGGAAATATGCATCCACACTCATGCCCTCGGTCTCGCGGAGCTCATCCACCGAGCGGTGGGCGAAAATCCTGCCGTTCTTCAGGAACACAGCCTCATCCAGCACCGGCTCCACGTCCTCGATGAGGTGGGTGGAGATGATGACCGAGGCGTCCCGGCTGTAGTTGGTGAGGATGGTGTTCAGGATGTAGTCCCGCGCCGCCGGGTCCACGCCGCCGATGGGTTCATCCAGCAGGTAGAGCCGGGCGTTCCGGCTCATGGCAAGGATGAGCTGGACTTTCTCCTTGTTGCCCTTGGAAAGGCTCTTGAGGGGTGCTTTGGGCGAAAGCTCCAGCTTTTCCAGCATCTCATTCGCCTTGGCAGGGTCGAAGTCGGCGTAGAAATCCCGGAACATCTCCACCAGCTGCTCCACCCGCATCCAGTCGGGCAGCCATGCGGCGTCCGGCAGATAGGAAACGATGGCCTTCGTGTCCGGGCCGGGGTCCATGCCCGCGATTCGGATGCTGCCCGCCGTGGGCTGCAAGAGGCCGTTCGCCAGTTTGATGAGGGTGGTCTTGCCGCTGCCGTTGGGGCCAAGCAGGCCCACGATGCGGCCAAAGCCGATGTGCAGCTCGATGTTATCGAGGGCGTTTGTCCCCTTCTGGTAGGATTTCGTCAGGCCCTCACAAGTTAAAAGCTCATTCATTTGAATCACTCTCCTTTGTTTCCCAGCCCGTCATAAGCTTTGCGGCCTCTGCCGGGCCGTAGCCGATGCCGCGCATTTTTTCGAGATATTCGGCGGTCATAGCGCGGGCTGTCTCGTCCCGCAGCTGTTCCAAAAGGGCTGTATCTTCGGTGACGAAGCGGCCCGTGGTCCGCTCGGTGTAGACGAGCCCTTCCGCTTCCAGCTGGGCCAGCGCCCGCTGCATGGTGTTGGGGTTGACGCCTGCCGCTGCGGCCATGTCGCGCACCGAGTCCAGATGTCCGCCGGGCGGGTAGACGCCCGCTAATATTTTTGCCTTGAGCCGTTCCACGATCTGTGCGTAGATGGGGCGGCTCATATCGAATCGTTCGCCCATCGTCTCATCTCCTTGTGTTTCTGTGCTAAGTGCTTAATACAATAATACCCAAATCATCTTTTTTGTCAAGAGGGAATTTTCAATTTCTTCAAAATATGCTATACTGCTTTTGTATGCTAGAAGAAAATGCGCAGGAGCACAGAATCTATGAAAGCGACCATCATCATCCCCAACATCAACGGCAAAGGCTGGCTCAAGGACTCCATCGAATCGGTCTACGCCCAGACGGAGCAGGACTTCGAGCTTATCGTGGTGGATAACGGCTCCACCGACGAGAGCCTTGAGCAGGCCCGCAGCTATTGCAGCCGCGAGAACTTCCAGCTCATCGAGAACGGCTCCAACACCGGCTTTTCCCACGCCGTCAATCAGGGCATCGCCCGGGCGAAAAGCGAGTTCGTGGTGCTGTTCAACAACGACGCCTTTGCAGAGCCCCAGTGGCTGGCCGAGCTCATCCGCGTGGCCGAGAGCGACGAGAAAATTTTCGCCGTCCAGAGCCTTATGATCCGCCACTTCGACCGGGAGCTTGCCGACGACGCCGGCGATTACGTCACATGGATGGGCTTTGCCTGCAAGACCGGCGACGGCCGCCGGGCCAGCCGCTACACCAAACAGAAGCGCATCTTCTCGGCCTGCGGCGGCGCGGCCCTCTACCGCAAAAGCATCCTCGACGAGATCGGCGTCTTCGATGAAAACTTTTTTGCCTACTTCGAGGACGTGGACCTCAGCTGGCGCGCCAACAACGCGGGTTACAAAAACGTCCTCTGCCCCACGGCAAAGTGCTACCACATCTGCGGCGCCAGCACCGGCGCGGTGCGATACAACGCCTTCAAGAGCCAGCAGAGCGGCCGCAACAGCATCCTTCTCCCCCTCAAGAATGAGCCTCTGCTGATGCTCATCCTCAACATCCTTCCGCTGGCGCTGGGCTATCTGCTCAAGTGCTACAAGTTCCACAAACAGGGCTTCGGCGAGGCGTGGGACAAGGGAATGCACGAAGCCTTCGCCCTGCTCAAAAACGGCCAGCTGGGCAAGCGTCCCTTCCGTCTCCGCGATCTGCCGAATTATGTTCTGATGGAGCTGTGGATGATATGGAACATGGTGCCGTATCTCTGGTATCGGCTGGTGGTCGTGCGGTTTGATTTGAAGTAATTCCGGATATGCAAAAACCGGGAGCTCTGGGAGCTTCCCGGTTTTTGTTTGTGATTCGTTTTACGCCGCCGCGCTGGCCGCGCTTTCGGCCTGCGGCTCTGCGTCCGAGGCAGCTTCGCTTTCGGCGGTGCTGTCCGCTTCCTCGCTGGCGGCTGCGGCCTCCGAGGACGCGGCGTCGGAGCCAGCGGGCGTTTCGCCGCCGGTGGCGAGGAGTGGCGTCCTGCACCTCGCTGTCTGCCATCATGGCAGGC
>ENA-OQIT01000307-OQIT01000307.1-human-gut-metagenome-genome-assembly--contig:-NODE-307-length-10440-cov-3.523805_pt1 | contig 10440 bp, 9 predicted proteins | sample MGYA00242587_ERZ504752 | MGnify/ENA primary metagenome ERZ504752 (study PRJEB26092, sample SAMD00036352) | human gut metagenome | host: Homo sapiens | study: EMG produced TPA metagenomics assembly of... | reverse complement strand
ACTATCCCGCGAGGTGTTTTGGCATGAATATGCCAAAATCCCGAGACATACAAGCCAAAATTCCATTGCCGCAGGCAATCTGGAATGAATTTTGGCTACGTTACTGTGAACGGAGTGAACAGTAACACGATAAATGATCATTTCACGCTGTGGGTAATTCTTTGTTTGTAATTTGCTTAAAGATATGGTATTATTTTAAACGAATTATTTACTAGGACTGCTATAATCTATAGCAATTCAGTCGGTTATCCACAGGGAGTCCGACAGAGAATATTTATAATAAGAAAGTGGGTGAAGCTGTGGTTGAATTAGACCAGTTCAAGAGCATTCTTGCGACTTATACAGAACCATTAGTGGAAGTGAGGGATTCACTTTGACCTGGCTAACAAAGAGCAGAAGGTCGAAGAATTAGAGCGCGAAATGGAAGCGCCTGATTTCTGGGATGATGCAGAAGTTTCCCAGAAGAAAATGAAAGAATTAAAAGACATGAAAGATGATATGGAGACCTATCAGAATCTGGTTACACAGATGGAAGATATGGAAACCATGATCGAGATGGGATATGAGGAGAACGATCCTGCACTGATTCCTGAGATTCAGGAAATGCTGGATGAGTTTCAGAAGGATTTTGACAATATCCGTATCAAGACACTTCTTTCCGGAGAATATGACAGTGAGAATGCAATCATTAAGCTGAATGCAGGTGCAGGCGGAACAGAGGCCTGTGACTGGTGCGGTATGCTTTACCGTATGTACAGCCGCTGGGCAGATAAGAAAGGATTTACCCTTGAAGTGCTGGATTATCTGGACGGCGATGAGGCAGGTATCAAATCTGTTACTTTCCAGGTAAACGGAACAAATGCTTACGGTTATCTGAAATCAGAGAAGGGAGTTCACCGTCTGGTGCGTATTTCTCCTTTCAATGCAGCAGGTAAGCGACAGACATCTTTTGTATCCTGTGATGTTATGCCGGATATCAAGAAGGATCTGGATGTAGAGATCAATGACGATGAGATCCGTATTGACACTTATCGAAGCAGTGGTGCCGGCGGTCAGCATATCAACAAGACATCATCTGCCATCCGTATCACACATTATCCTACCGGAATCGTGGTACAGTGTCAGAATGAACGTTCTCAGCACATGAATAAAGATAAAGCCATGCAGATGCTGAAAGCCAAGCTGTATCTTCTCAAACAGCAGGAGGCAGAGGAAAAACTCTCCGGTATCCGCGGTGAGGTGACAGATATCGGATGGGGAAATCAGATCCGTTCTTATGTTATGCAGCCATATACCATGGTAAAGGATCATCGTACAAACGAGGAGACCGGAAATGTGGATGCAGTACTTGACGGAGGAATTGATATTTTCATCAATGCATATCTGAAATGGATCGCACTGAAGAAATAAAAGAATAAAAAAGGCTGTCTGAAATCAGGACAGCCTTTTTCGTGTTGAGGTATAATGATTTTACACAATGATTCAGCAGAATATATTTCTTGCGTATTTTGGTGTGGTGTGATAATATATCCAGTGTGTAAAAACAAATGTCTTTAAAGAACGGACAGGTAAATTGATATGCAGAAACCAGTAACAGAGAAAAAGAAATATTTTGTAGTGAGGGAACGTGCGGTTCCGGAAGTCCTGCTGAAGGTTGTGGAGGCAAAGAAGCTTCTGGACTCTGGTAAAGTGGACACTGTACAGGATGCAGCAGAGCGCACAGGAATCAGCAGAAGTTCTTTCTACAAATACAAAGATGATATTTTTCCATTTCATGAAGAGACAAGGGGAAAGACGATCACCTTTATTATCCAGATGGATGATGAACCTGGGCTTTTGTCGGTTGTCCTGCAGACGATTGCACGGTTTCATGGAAACATTCTCACCATTCATCAGAGTATTCCTATCAATGGGGTTGCCACACTTACTCTGAGTGTGGACATTCTTCCGGGCGAGGGGGATGCAGAAGCAATGGTAGAGACGATTGAACAGAATGAAGGAATTCATTATCTGAAAATATTAGGCAGGGAGTAAAAGAAAATGATCAATGTAGCAATTTTAGGATATGGCACAGTTGGAAGCGGCGTATTTGAAGTATTAAATGAAAATAAGAGAGCATTTCCAGACGTGCGGGACAGGAACTTCATGTAAAATATGTTCTGGATCTTCGTGATTTTCCGGGACAGCCGGTAGAGAAGGTTCTGGTCCATGATTATGAACAGATCGTCAGTGATCCGGAAGTAGATATTGTAGTAGAGGTTATGGGCGGTGTGGAGCCTGCTTATACTTTTGTAAAGAAGGCACTTCTGGCAGGAAAAAAATGTCTGCACTTCCAATAAGGCTCTGGTTGCAAAGCATGGCCGCGAGCTGATGGATATTGCAAAGGAAAAGAGCATTAACTTCTTATTTGAAGCAAGCTGTGGCGGCGGAATCCCGATCATTCGTGTCATCAATTCTTCCCTTACAGGAGATGAGATTGACGAAGTGACAGGTATCCTGAACGGAACTACCAACTACATGCTTTATAAGATGAGCACAGAAGGCTGTGAATTTGACACTGTATTAAAGGAAGCACAGCAGAAGGGTTATGCAGAGGCAGATCCTACCGCTGACGTGGAAGGATATGATGCATGCCGTAAGATCGCAATCCTTTCCTCTCTTGCTTATGAGAGATATTTTGATTTTGAAGATATTTATACAGAGGGAATTACAAAGATCACACCTGAAGATATGGAGTATGCTGCGAAGCTTGGCAGAACCATCAAACTTCTTGGAACCAGCCGCAGACTGGCAGACGGAACCTGTTATGCAATGGTAGCACCGTTTATGCTCGGCCAGAACAGCCCTCTTTACAGTGTAAATGATGTGTTTAATGCAGTATTTGTACATGGAAATATGCTTGGAGATGCCATGTTCTATGGAAGCGGTGCAGGTAAACTGCCTACAGCAAGTGCTGTAGTTGGTGATATTGTGGATGCCGCAAAACATCTCCATGTTAATATTGTGACAAACTGGAACAGCACTCCGGCAGTACTGAAACCACTGGATGAAGTGACAGGAAGATTTTTTGTGAGAATCAAAAAAGAAGCAACAGAAGAAGCGAAGAAGGTATTTGGTGATGTTGAGATCATCAGCCTGGGACAGCTTCCACAGGAATGTGCATTTATCACTGATGAAATGACACAGGGAGCATTTGAAGAGAAACTGGCTCAGATCGGAGATCAGGTACTTGCAAAGATTCGAGTTAAAGATTGATAAACTGACAGATTTCGTGTATCATATAGTGTGCCTGATAAGGTGGACACTGATACAATACTTCAGATAAATATTTGTACAGTGATTACTGTAAACAGAACAGGAAAGGGAAGATATGAGAATCTTCTCTTTCCTGTAAACTTATTATGGAGGAAGTAAAACAATGTTGATTGTCAAGAAATTTGGCGGTACATCGGTTGCAAATAAAGAACGTATCTTTAATGTTGCCAACCGCTGTATAGAAGAGTACAGAAAAGGAAATGACGTGGTTGTCGTTCTGTCCGCAATGGGGAAATATACGGATGAACTGATCACTATGGCAAGGGATGTCAATGAGAAACCGCCGAAAAGAGAGATGGATATGCTCTTTACCATCGGAGAACAGATGTCTGTTGCACTGATGGCAATGGCGATGGATAAACTGGGAGTTCCTGCGGTTTCCCTGAATGCTTTTCAGGTTTCCATGCATACGACAAGCAGTCATGGAAATGCACGTTTAAAAAGATTGATACAGAGCGTATCAGAAGAGAGCTGGACAGCAAAAAGATTGTAATAGTTACCGGCTTTCAGGGAGTTGACAAGTATGATGATTATACGACTCTTGGAAGAGGCGGTTCTGACACAACAGCGGTTGCTCTTGCGGCTGCTCTTCATGCAGATGCCTGTGAAATCTATACAGATGTAGATGGTGTTTACACAGCAGATCCGCGTAAGGTTCCGAAAGCAAGAAAGCTCAAAGAGATCACTTACGATGAAATGCTTGACCTTGCGACTCTCGGGGCAGGTGTGCTTCACAACCGTTCTGTGGAGATGGCGAAGAAATATGGCGTGCCGCTTGTGGTACGTTCAAGTTTAAACAACAGTGAAGGAACTGTGGTAAAGGAGGAAGTTACAGTGGAGAGAATGTTGATCAGCGGTGTTGCGCTGGATACAGATGCAGTGAGAATTGCGGTAATCGGATTAAAGGATGAGCCGGGTGTAGCTTTTAAATTATTTGATACCCTTGCGAAGAAGAATATTAATGTAGATGTGATCCTGCAGTCTATCGGACGTGCGGGCAGAAAGGACATTTCCTTCACAGTCGATGGAAATGATCTGGATGATGCAGTTGCAGTTCTGGATGCAAATCAGGCAAGACTTGGATTTGCAGAGCTTCATTCTGAGAGAAATATTGCGAAGCTTTCCATCGTAGGTGCAGGAATGATGAGTAATCCCGGAGTAGCTGCAAAGATGTTTGAGAGCCTCTATAATGAGGGCGTAAACATCAACATGATTTCTACATCCGAGATTCGTGTGACAGTTCTGATCAATGAAAAGGACGGCGTGCGCGCAATGAATGCAGTACATGATGCCTTTGGTCTGGCAGACTGATTTAGGAGAATTACATGACATCGAGACGTGAATTAAAAAACTATGCGAAGCAGGCCATGTCAGGAAAATATGGGATACTGATTCTGTCATTTGTTGCAGTTCAGGCACTGGCTCTGATCAGCAGCATGATATCCTCGGCTTTATTTCCGGGAGAGGAAACAATTGATATTGTGTTGTCGTATGCATTTACATTTATTCTGACTCTGCTGATCAATGTGGTAGCGGCAGGTATGAATTATATGTATCTGAATATTGCCAGAGGGAAAGTATATTCATTAAATGACCTGTTTTATTTTTACAGACATCACCCGGACAGAGTGATCGTTGCCGGATTTTTTATGGCAGTACTGAATCTGCTTACCATGCTGCCCTATACGATTTACAGTAATGCGAATCTTCCGGGTGAAGATGCTTCTGTGGAGGTGCTGATCACCTGGCTGTATACAGGTGTTGTTCTGATGATCGTTGGAATGATTGTTTATCAGATTCTGGTTATTCCTCTGGAGATGACTTATTATATTCTGGCAGATAAGCCGGAATTGAAAAGTACAGAGGCTATGAAAGAGAGTCTGGAGATGATGCATGGAAACTTCGGAAGATATCTGATGCTGAAGATAAGCTTTATCCCATTGATGTTTCTTTCTGTTTTTACATTCTATATTGCACTCTTGTGGATATTTCCATATATGGCCATGACAGAAGTAATGTTCTATCGTGATCTGACAGGGGAGCTTAAAGTGCAGAAAGAGGAAGAAGAACGTGTGGCACGAGACTATGTGAATCCCATGTTTGACAGCTATTCACAGAACGAACAGCCACAGGAAGATCAGACGCATCCGCAGCAGTTCTGGAGTGTGACAGGTGATTCATCAGTGGCTTCGGATGAGAACAAAGAAGTGCAGAATAATGCAGCAAGTGAGAATACCCAGGATAGTTTGTATGGTTCTGTGGAAAATAATAGAACGACACAGGATAACCCATATGATTCTTCAGAGAGTAAAGAAGTACAGGACAGCCTGCAGAGTCAGACAATTCCGGAAGAGGAAGAAGATAACGAACCAAAACCATGGGATGAATACTTCAATAGCTTGAAATAAAATCATAATATGAAAGACCTTTAACTGACACAATGTAAAAATGTTGATAAAGGTCTTTTTTATTTTATTAATTTGGTTTTACTGAATTTTCTCATTTATAATGGTGGAAAAAGCTTATACGTAAATGGTATAATAGGAATAATTGCTGGTAGCATAAATATATTTGAGGAAGGTTTTTACAATTATGAACACAAATGAAATCAGTGGAAAACGTCAGATGGAGTTTCTGGCGGAGTTTGATTATATCAGAGAGGCAGGAACTGTAGGAGAGGAAAAAGCAGCAACGATTATTCAGGAAACATTGAATAGTTTTGGTGTGGAGAACCATCTGGAAGAGTTTTGTTTTGAAACTTTTCAGGTAAAAAAGGCGAAGCTTACGATAACGGAACCATATGCAAAAGAATACATCGTAACCGGATATGGAAGATGTGCCAATACAGATGAGAATGGACGGAATGAATCTTTTTTGTATGTGGAGAATGCTGATGAGATCAGCCTCGCAAATGCCAGAGGAAAAATTGTTATGGTAAATGACCCGGTAAGAAAGGAACTGTACCAGAAACTGGTGAAAGCAGGTGTAGCCGGTTTTATCAGTATTGCCGGTTCCCCATTGGACGAGGGCGTAGATTTGACACCGCGTGCATACAGCTTACCGAAGAATCTGCCAGGTGAAGAGAAAAAAGCAGCCGGGATAGAAGCGGCAAATTACGATAACAGAATTCCGGGTGTAAGCATTCATTATAAAGATGCTGTCGAACTAGTGACAAGAGGGGCAGCTAAGGCTTGCCTGTCCGTAGAACAGGAGACAGTGACACGTACATCCCGAAATGTAGTGGCACGAATCAAAGGAACAGATAAAGCAGAGGAGATCCTGACTCTTACTGCACACTATGATTCAGTACCGGAGGGTCCTGGTGCTTACGATAACATGTCTGGTGCCGCGATCATCATGGAACTTTGCAGATATTTCAAAGAACACAGACCACGCAGAACAATGGAATTCGTATGGTTTGGTGCAGAAGAGAAAGGTCTGCTTGGAAGTCAGAACTATATTAAAGAACATGAGTCAGAATTGCAGGCTCATCGTTTCAATATGAATGTAGACCTTGCGGGACAGCTTGTGGGCGGAACGGTTGTAGGAGTGACAGGTGATGCGTCAATCTGCAATATGATCATATATATGGCTCATGAGACAGGAATCGGCATGTCTACAAAGAATCAGATCTGGGGAAGCGATTCTAACACCTTTGCGTGGAAAGGTATTCCGGCTATGACATTAAACAGGGATGGATTTGGCATGCATACACGTCATGATACCATTGCACTTCTGTCGGACTGGTCGTTGGAGAGAAGCGCGATCTTACTGGGATATATCGCGGACAGACTGGGAAACATCGAAATTTTTCCGTTTGAACGGAAAGTGCCGGAAGAGTTTATCAGACAGCTGGATGAATATTTTGGCTAATGTTATTCCGGCAGTATGTATCATATTGGCAGAATCAATCCCACACTTGACAAATGAACGCCAGATTGATACCCTATCACAAGAGCGTTTTTTATGCTATAGAAGAAAAACAATGTGGATGCAAGGGTCAGTTACACGCATCTGCATTCTGAAAAGCAACAAGAGGAGATAAAAAATTATGGATATTATTCAGGTAATCACACAGGAATTGAAGGTGGAGAAATGGCAGGTAGAAGCCGCAGTCAAATTAATTGACGAAGGCAACACCATCCCATTCATTTCCCGATACAGAAAAGAAGCAACAGGTTCCCTTAATGATGAGCAGCTTCGTGCACTCTTTGAGAGACTGATGTATCTGAGAAATCTGGAAGATAAGAAGAATCAGGTATTAAAGAGCATCGAAGACCAGGGCAAGCTGACTGAGGAACTGAAGAAACAGATTCTGGATGCCCAGACACTGGTTGTAGTAGAGGACTTATACAGACCATATCGCCCGAAACGTCGTACCCGTGCGACAATTGCCAAAGAGAAAGGGCTGGAACCACTGGCAGATATCATTCTTCTGCAGATGACAGACAAGCCGGTAGAAGAGGAAGCCAGGGCGTATGTCTCCGAAGAAAAGGGTGTTAAGAATGTTGAAGAAGCATTGAACGGAGCTAAAGATATTATTGCAGAGCGTATTTCCGATGAAGCAGACTATCGTATCTACATCCGTAACCTGACAACAAAGAACGGAAGTATTTCTTCCACAGCAAAGAATGCGGAAACTCAGTCTGTATATGAGATGTATTATGAATTCGAGGAGCCGATCAGGAAACTGGCAGGACACCGTATTCTTGCGTTAAACCGTGGTGAGAAAGAGAAATTTATCACTGTTAAAGTAAATGCACCGGAGGAAGACATCCTTCGTTATTTGAATAAGAGAGTGATCAAAAAAGATAACCCGAATACAACTCCGATTCTGAAAGCAGTTGTAGAAGACAGTTACAAACGTCTGATCGGACCGGCTATCGAGCGAGAAATCCGAAGTGACCTTACTGATAAGGCAGAAGACGGTGCGATCCATGTATTCGGCAAGAATCTGGAACAGCTTCTGATGCAGCCTCCAATCGCAGGCAAAGTCGTACTTGGATGGGACCCTGCGTTCCGTACAGGCTGTAAGCTGGCAGTTGTAGATGCAACAGGTAAAGTTCTGGATACAACAGTTGTTTATCCCACAGCTCCGACTACTGAGAAAAAGATCCGTGCTGCCAAGGATACAGTGGAAGGTATGATCGAAAAATACGGTGTATCCCTTATTTCAGTAGGAAACGGTACAGCATGTCGTGAATCCGAGCGGGTGATCGTAGATATGCTCAAAGAAATCCCGGAAAAAAAGGTGCAGTATGTTATCACAAATGAGGCAGGAGCATCTGTGTATTCTGCAAGCAAACTGGCTACAGAGGAATTCCCGAACTTTGATGTAGGACAGAGAAGTGCAGCTTCCATTGCAAGACGTGTACAGGATCCGCTTGCAGAACTGGTTAAGATCGATCCGAAATCTATCGGTGTGGGTCAGTATCAGCATGATATGAACCAGAAGAAACTGGATGAAGCATTAAGCGGCGTTGTAGAAGACAGTGTAAATAAAGTTGGTGTAGATTTAAATACAGCATCTGCATCTCTGCTTGAGTATATTTCCGGTATCAGCAAAGCAATTGCCAAAAATATCGTAGCTTACAGAGAAGAGAACGGTCAGTTTACAGACAGAAAAGAACTTCTCAAAGTAGCGAAATTAGGACCGAAGGCATTTGAACAGTGTGCAGGTTTCATGCGTATTTCCGGTGGAAAGAATCCTCTGGATGCAACAAGTGTACATCCTGAAAGCTATGAAGCAGCATCTGCACTTCTTTCAAAACTTGGATATAAGCCAAATGATGTTGTGGCAGGAAATCTCCTTGGACTTTCCCTGCAGGTAAAAGACTATAAGAAGATGGCAGCAGAACTGGGAATCGGTGAGATCACACTTCGTGATATTGTAAAGGAACTGGAGAAACCGGCAAGAGATCCTCGTGATGACATGCCGAAACCGATCCTTCGTTCAGACGTTCTTGAAATGAAAGATCTGAAAGAAGGAATGGTGCTGAAGGGAACTGTCCGTAATGTTATTGATTTCGGTGCATTTGTAGATATCGGTGTACATCAGGACGGTCTGGTGCACATTTCCGAGATGACAGAGAGATTTATCAAACATCCTCTGGAAGCGGTGAGTGTAGGGGATATCGTAGATGTAAGAGTAATCGGAGTTGATATGAAGAAAAAACGTATCAGCTTATCCATGAAAGGATTAAATAAATAACATCAATAAAACAGGGATTACCACTGCAGACCGGATATCTGCAGGAGTGATCCCTGTTTTTGGGGGTACTGCTGTCTGCAGTAACAGTTATTCTGTTTCCCGGTGTGATGTGAGGTGTTCTTCAAGGCTGCGTGCTGCAATGCTCTGTGGCCTTTTTACATTGCGGATCAGACAGATCTTTCGTTCAGGAAGAGGCTCTTCAATGGGAATCTGGACGATTTTCCCCTGAGCAATATGTTCAGCAGCAAGCTCTTCAGGGAAGAATCCGATTCCCAGGTTGTGCTGCACCATAGGGAAGATCTGGTCAGTAGTTGCCACTTCCATATCAGGTGAGAAGGGAAGGTTATGGCGCATAAAATACTGTGTATATAATTCTCTTGTACTGCTTCCGGGAGCAATCCCGATCAGAGGGATATCCTGCAGATCCTGAAGACAGTGTTTGTTGGAAGCTGTTTCTGCATATTCCTCTCCGCCTATAAGGATCTCGCGGAAAGAATAGAGGGGAATTCTCTGAAGTGGTTTTTTCAGAGCGACAGGTGTGGTAACTACTGCAAAGTCTACCAGACCGTTTTCCAGTGCCTGAACTGCCTGTGGTGTGGAATGATTAGAAATCCTCAGCTTCACATGTGGATAACGGTGATGAAAGACTTCCAGTTCGTTCAGCAGGAATAAACGCAGTGCGATTTCACTGGCACCAATATTTACAAGTCCGCTTTCCAGACCTTTATCTTTGAGAAGTTCATTTTCTCCTGATACAAGCTGTTCTATTGCAATTGATACATGTTCAAAAAGTCTTTCTCCTTCAATGGTCAGCTGTACTCCGCGATTGGAACGGATAAAAAGTTTACATCCCAGCTCATTCTCCAGAATATTCATACACCGGGTAATGTTAGGCTGATTGTTTCCCATAACGT
>ENA-OQIT01000306-OQIT01000306.1-human-gut-metagenome-genome-assembly--contig:-NODE-306-length-10457-cov-2.908906_pt1 | contig 10457 bp, 9 predicted proteins | sample MGYA00242587_ERZ504752 | MGnify/ENA primary metagenome ERZ504752 (study PRJEB26092, sample SAMD00036352) | human gut metagenome | host: Homo sapiens | study: EMG produced TPA metagenomics assembly of... | reverse complement strand
TTCTGACACCAACAAACTCCGGAATACAAGACAAATAGCAAGTCCACATGCACTGCTTATTGCTTTTCGCAACCTTCGCATGGGACGGACTTACTTGATTCGTTTAAAACGAAACCCGGAAATAGAATTGCTCATGACACCAACTTTATTTCCGGGTTTCTATTTCAGGAACTATCTTTTTATGTGAGGCAGAAATTTTTATCAGTTCTGCCTCTATATGACTTTAACTATATAATTTTTTATTCTGGCTTCTTATTTTGTAATCTTCACAGAATTCTTCTGTCCTTTGCCTTTCAGAAGTTTCTGGTATGCACTTAATTTTGCTGCCGGAACTTTGATCACTGCTTTTGCAGAGATTCCCTTAAATGCAGAAGAACCAACTGCTTTTAAGACATTCGAACTGATTGTTATGGATGTCAGTGCTTTGCATCCGCTAAATGCCTCTTTGCCAATTGTAGTAACCTTAGCGCCAATTTTTACGCTCTTCAGTTTTGTACATCCTGCAAATGCTTTATTTCCGATTGCAGTTACCTGGAATGTGTATCCATTGATCTTGACTGTTGCAGGTATGGAAACACTTGTCAGAGTTTTCTTAACCGGTGCATACACATTTACTGTTCCGTTTTTATATGCAGATTTGGTTACCTTGTATTTCAGGTTTCCTGCTGTATAGACTTTACCCTTTGCCGGAATTGCTGCAATTTCGAAATCTTTTGTTGCTATACCGACATATTTACCTTTACCTGTAATGATCACAGATGCTGTTGATCCGGCTTTTGTGTTGTTTGCATAGGAAACAGTATAGTCTGTCCTTTTTTTCAGCTTCTTGCCATTTAAGGTTACTGTTACAGACGGTGTGATCGCCTTACCTGCATAAAGTTGAGTCTTGATTGTAGAAATTTGTGCAGATGCGATGCTGTTCAGAGATTGACCTGAGAACTCATAGTATGCAGGAATCTCAACAGCTTTTATTTTCTCTTCATTTGTCCACCAGTCTACGTAAAATAAACGATGTTTATTTCCATCAATTCCGGCTGTTAAACCTTCGAATTCATCCAGATGAATGTATCGAGGAAGTACTACTCCATATTTTTTCTCACCATTTACATCAAATCTAAACTGCGCCAGAAGTCTGTTTGTAGAATATTCTTCATCCAGACTAGCATTGACCGTAACAAGATTTATTTCTTCATTCTTGTATATTTTTGTAAAGTAAAACCAGTCATTATCCTCTGTCTCATCCCATGCATACCTATATGTTGGATCAAAACAGTCTTTCGATACAGGAACGCCTGCTGCCTGCGCTTCTTTTGTATCAAACTGTCGAACGATCAGATTTCTTGAATATGTCTCACCTTCCGTTTCATATGTACCAAGTTTCAATGCTCCACCTATATACAGCTGCGCTGTCTGTTTTCCGTTTGTTCCAAGATAAATCTGCGGAATTGCTGTCTGAGAGTATTCTGCACTGTCAATTTCACCAAATTTCAGATAAGCTCCCGGCTGTCCATAAATGGTTATTTCCGGATTAATCACTGCTTTCTCAAAATTCAGATATTCAGATACAACCAGACATACACCCTCTTCTGATGTCAGTTCTTTACAGTTCAGGCTCTTCACTACAGCATCCGCAATCTTAATTTTATCTGCTGTTACATTTGCATTTAATCTGGCATTCATAAGTTCCACTTCTCCAGAGCCTGTAAAGGTTAAAGTATTCGCCTTTACAAGAATCCTGGACAGTGACAGTTTCTTGCCTGCCGGAACATTTACAGAAGAAATTGAAACCGGAACAAAAATTATCTGTATCTGTGCTTTCGTCATAATTATTCTGTCCCTCTATCTTCAGTGCTTTCGCAGCACTTGGAACAGTAAGCGTTCCACTGATCTTGGTGTTAGCTTTCATATTCATCAGATAATAGCCACTGGCATTGTTCTTCTTCTGATATGCATTTATATATCTTTCCGCCTGTGCTGTCGGTGCGACATTAATCCACACACATCCTCCATCAGGGAATTCTGCCCTTCCGTGTGCCTCGAAAATCTCCTTTGCTGACATTCCTTCACAATCCCGGAATTCCTGAAGATCAACCGCATTATCTTTATCCGGATTCCAGATTTTTCCATCCATATCCTGAGTCGTACCATCTTCTGAATAGACCCAAATTCTGGGAAGCATTTCCACGATATCTTCATCAGACATATCATATTTCACTGCCTGTGTACCAGCCGGAACAGGAATATCTTCCCATTCACCTTTCTCATCTGATGTCTTATATATAATTCCAATTCCGTAAGGACTGCTCCACTTCTCTCCATTTTCATTTTCAAACTCACCAGTACCCCAGTCAAATGTTTTATGGAATACCGGAGCAGTCTTACTGTTTACAATGTGTATAAAAAAAGCATTTTCATCCTGTGGATTGTTTTTGATATTATCCGTTTCATTGTAAATATTAAAAAATTCACTGGAACCAAATACCTGCAGATCATGGCTGTTATTTCTCAGATATATATTTTCTACTCCGGAAATACCACCTATCGCATTATTCTGCCCACAAAAGATCACTTTATCATCGGAACCTGTTCCTTTTAATACGCTTCTCATATCCTGACAGAAGAAAGTTGTCGTTCCTTTTCCTTCTTTGATTTCAATCGTCTCTGGCGGATCTATCATCCCCCAGAATACGATGTTTCCGTTCGGTGTAATACTTCTGGCTCTTGCATTCTCCACCAGTACTATCATCCCTTCAGGAGCCACAAAGTCTGCTGCATCTTCCAGATCCTGGACGCTTACAAAACAGTATCCTGTATTTTCTCCTTCGATACTGTTTAACGCATTTGAAAAAGTAGTGTCTTCTACTGTTTTCATGTCCACTTCCGGACGTTCTTCATTCTGCAGGGCATTATTGTACTGTTCCTCTGTTATATATGCCACTTCAAAAGATCCTTTTACCTGTTTAGCACCTGCTGCGTCTGTCGATGCCTCTGATTCTTCTGATGTAAATCCGTCCACTTCCGGCGCTTCGTCCGTATCAAAATCTGATACTTCTTCCCCGGATGTCCAGATTTCTGCCGTATCCTCTGCTTCGGCTTCTTCCTCCGTGCCCTGCATCTCTACAGTTTCTTCCCCCGAAGAAAAATTCTGCGCCCATAACAGCTGCGCTTTCTGCCATAGGTGTTATGCACATAAGTGCTGCCAACAATAATGCGACTTGTTTTTTCTTCATAAGTAAAACCCTCCTTTTTCTGGATTTGAGTGTATTAAAAAAAGCACCCTGCAAGATGTAATCGCAGCTTGCACAATTTGCGAGAATGATTTTTTTAGTACCTCTGTAATTTTATACACTGCCATCTTCATTTTTGACAGCGTTCAGAATCCCTTCAGGGATATCTTTCAAAAATATTTTACAGTAAAATCTCTTCCCCTATTTCATCCAGGAAGCTGTTCATCTCTTCTAGTGTCATCTTCTCTTCCAGTCCATAAATAATTGCTGCATCGTAACGTACGCGCGGATAAAGTCTCGGCTTCTGACCGATATCCAGAAGCCTTTGTGTATCCGACAGATCAAGAGAAAGGAGAAACGCACACTGCAGTAGTATTTTCCTTGTGGGGATTCGCTGACCGCCAAACAGTTTTCGTGCATAGGATTCTTCCAGATTCAGCTTTCGCACAATGTCTTTCTTTTTCATTCCACGCTCTTCGATTATATGTTCAAGATAAAGCCCTACCTCTACCTTGTTTCCTCGTTCCCTTGCAAAATATGCGGCGCCTTCCTCTTTTATCATTCCCATGATTTCTTCTGTTTCTTTCATTTCTTCTCACACCTCTTCCCTGTTCATATCTCCCTTCTGCCAAAACCCGAGGTTATATTTTTTTGATCTTTACCACTGTCCGTTATCTGATGACTGATCCATAATTAAAAAGCAGATATGATACTGTTAAGTGTACCATATCTGCCCATTTTAGAGCGGGACAATTTTGTCCCTTTTTATGTATAAATTTCAAAATCAGGGGAAGAATCTATCTTCATGATTTCTTCTTTTTGTTCCTCTGTACAGTGTACCTCCGTCAGTCCCGAATGTCCAAACAGCGGTTCAAAATTTTTAATATCTGCATTGGAAATATCTATTACCTGCAGATTCTTTGCTCCTGTGACAGGAGACAGATCTTTCACCAGACTGAAATTCACTGACAGGAAATTTAATGAAGGAAACTGTTCGATTCCTTCCAACGAAGAAATCTGTGTTGTGAATGCAAGTGTCTCCAGCTGTGTCATCCCTTTCAATGGTTTCAGATTCTCCAGTATGGTACTATCCCCCCACATGAACAGCGCCTTTAAGGTACTCATCTGCGAAAGAGTTTCGGCAGCCGCCTCATTTACATCACACATGCACAGAGTATCCAGTTTCTTCATCTCTGTCAATGGCTCAAATATATTGTTTTCTACTTCCACATTACTCATATCCAGGTAATCCAGGCTCAGATTTTTCAGAAAGTCTATATCTGTCAGATTCATCCCCTGTATATTTAATCTTAAAATGCCTGTGCATTCTCCAATCACTGACAGATTCTCTGCCGGATTCTCCATAATACAGAGGGTATCCATATCTATCAGATTCAAAAGCACAGAGAAATCTGTGATCATATTCTTGCTCAGATAAAGTTTTTTCAAAGGCAGCTCTTTTAACCCGGAAATATCTTCGATTTTCTGGTTACACAGCGCAAGTTCCTCCAGATTTACCATTTGTGCCAGATCCGAAAGATCTGTAATATTTCCGCGCACAGATCCGAAGCTGCTGTCCTTTCCATCCACATGGTGGCCTTCACCCCAGAATGTGTCCTCATCATCAAGAATTTCTTTTCCGACAATGCGGAGTTTCCTTACATTCTCCAGCATAGAGGCAGTTATTTTGTCTGTCTTTGAAAGCCCCAGTTCCTTGCGCACGGCTTCTTCTATCAATTCTTCTCTGAAAGTTATCTCTGCCTGTATCTGTTCTTCTGCCGCACTCTGTTCTGCCGTTTCAATCCTTTTGTTTTCAATCACTGTGCCATCCGGGGAAAAAATTGCCAGTATATAACCTGCTGCAATCAGTCCAAAGACTGCGCCTGCTTTTTTATAAACCTTTTTTCTATTGTTCGCCTGACATTTCTCAACTGCTCTCCTTAATTGCGCAGCATCCCCATATCTTTTATCAGGCTCAAAAGAGCAGGCCTTCTCTATGATCTTTTTCATTCTCCGGCTCACTGCACACTCAGAAAGCTGATTCATTTCATAGCTCTCTGAAACCATATACAGCATTGTCTGTCCGATTGCATACACATCTGTACGCTGGTCTGTCTGTGTATAGCCATACTGCTCTGGCGCCGCAGTCCCTCTGGTACCCACCACAAAAGTATCACGCGACCCATCTTTTTATAACTGCGCATAGTACCGAAATCAATGAATACCACCTCACCACCAGGTGTGACCACTATATTCTCCGGTTTTATATCCCGGTGTATCATAGGCTCATCCGGATTCTGAAACTGCTCTGCTGTCTGGCATATCTTCCTGCTGATCCTGCAGATTTCCGCTTCTGATATGCCACCTTTTTGCAGAACCATCTGAGCCAGAGACATTCCCTCTATATATTCCCTTACCAGATACACTTCGCCATTTTCTTCAAATATCCTGTATGCCTTTGGAATCCCGGACAATTTCCTGTCCGCCATTTTTTTCATGATTTCCATTTCATTGCGCAGAAACTCCGTCTGCCTGTTACGCCCCCATTTAAGCACGCACAGGATTCCGGTAGCTGTCTCTTTCACCAGGAAAGTGGATGAATCTTCGCTTTCCTTCAGACATTCATATACAGTCCAGTGTTCTTGCATGTCTTCTGGCAAATAATCGTTCCATATCTTGTTCTCTTTCATACAATCTCTCCTGCTTTGGTATAACCGATCGCCGACAATCAAAAATGGGTCACATTTTTTCGCGTCACTATGATAATTTTATATCAGTTTCCCGATAAATCGGATTGTCTGTCGCTTTTTATAGAATTACTATAGATTGTATCAGAAAACTTATGGAAATCCTATATGTTTTTGTAAAAAAAGATTCCCTCTCCAGTTTTACCTGAAAAAGGAATCTCCTGTTATCTTTACTTATTCAGCGTCTTCTGCTGTGTCAGTTGTATCTGCATTTTCTTCTGCTGTGTCATCTGCATTGTCTGCGTCTTTGCTGTCTGCATCATCTGCATCTTCTGTATCTGTTTCTTCTGCATCTGAGCTTTCTTCAAAAGGAATTACTGCACCATCATATTTCTCATTGATAAAATCTTTAATCTCATCAGATTTCAGTACATCTACAAGTGCCTGAATCTTTTCGCTGTCTTCATTGCCTTCTTTTACTGCGATTACGTTTACATATGTCTTTGCTGCTTCAGAATCAGATTTCTCATATGCAAGTGCATCTTTTCCTACTGAGAATCCTGCTTCCAGAGCATAGTTTCCGTTTAATACTACGTAAGCTGTCTCACCTGTAACACGTGCTACCTGTGCTGCTTCCAGCTCTACGATCTCCACATTGTGAGGATTCTCTGCAATATCCTTAACAGTTGCATTTAATCCTGCGCCATCTTTCAAAGTGATGATTCCGTTATCCTGGAGAAGAAGAAGTGCTCTTGCTTCGTTTGTGGTATCATTTGGTACTGCAATGGAATCTCCGTCTTCCAGATCATCCAGGCTGTCTTTTGTTCCAGGATAGATTCCGAATGGCTCATAGTGAATACCGCCTGCATTTACAAGGTGTGTGCCCTTCTCCTCATTAAACTGATCCAGATATGGGATATGCTGGAAGTAGTTTGCATCAAACTCTCCACTCTCAACTACCTCGTTTGGTCTTACATAGTCATCAAACACAGTAACTTCAAGTTCATATCCTTCTTTCTCAAGAAGCGGTTTTGCCTCCTCAAGGATCTCTGCGTGAGGTGTTGCAGATGCTGCAACTGTAATGGTCTTGTCATCATCCTTTGCATAAACACCTGTGCTTAATGTTCCTGCTACCAGTACTCCTGTTAAAACTGCTGCCACTAATTTTTTCATAATAATTGTCCTCCTGAATTTTATATTTTAACTTTTTTCATAACCATTTTATAATCAACAATTTCTTAAAACTACTTTCTTCTGTCAATCTTATTTGTCGATCATCATTCCCACTGACTGGAAAATCTGTACCAGTACCACCAGCAGGATAACTGTGACGATCATAATATCTGACTGATATCTGTAATATCCATAGCGGATGGCGATATCACCAAGTCCGCCTCCTCCTACTGCACCGGACATGGCTGAATAACCAAGGATCGTTCCGATCGCAATAGTCGCTCCTGTGATCAGTGAAGTTCTGGCTTCTACCAGAAGAACCTTCATGATGATCCTTATATTGCTGGCACCCATAGCTCTGGCTGCCTCGATCACACCTGCATCTACCTCTTTAATAGACGATTCCACCATTCGTGCGATAAAAGGAATGGCAGCCACTACCAGTGGCACTACCGTTGCTGTTGATCCATAGCTCTTTCCCACCACTGCTCTGGTAAAAGGAATCAGCAGGATCAGTAAGATCAGAAACGGAATACTTCTCACAATATTTGCAATTGCATCCAGTATCTTATACAACACTGCATTTGGTTTCAGTCCCTCTTTATCAGACACTGCCAGCAGCACTCCCATAGGAAGTCCGAACAGATATCCCAGAACTGTGGAAAGAACTGTCATGTAAAGTGTTTCTCCCACACCCTGGACGATCATCATTATTGTCTCATGATCCCACATATTCTGTCACCTCCCCGATTGCTAAACCTTTTTCTTTCAGATACTGCTTCATCATTTCTGTCCTGGTACTGCCTTCCATAAACTCCAGTATCATCTCTCCCTTGGCTACACCACCTACATTCTTGGTATCTGCCTTCAAGATATTTACCGGTTCTCCGAAGGTAAGGATCAGATTTGCGATCACAGGCTCAAAAGCTGAATTCTCGGAGAATACGATTCGTATCTTCTCACCGCTTTTAATCTCTGCCTGTCCTTTTTCCCTGACTGCATCCAGTCTGCTGTCTGCGTCGATATCAGAGCCTGTATCCTTTCGAATCAGTTCTTTGGCAACCTCCGACTGAGGATTTGCAAAAATATCTGCAACCAGTCCTTTCTCAACCACTTCACCCTCATACATAATCGCCACATGTGTACAGATTTCACGCACCACCGACATCTGATGAGTAATGATCACTATGGTGATTCCAAACTGCTTATTAATCTTTTTCAGCAATTCCAGAATGGAAGAAGTAGTCTGCGGATCCAGTGCACTGGTAGCCTCATCACAAAGTAAAATCTTCGGATCTGATGCAAGTGCTCTTGCAATGGCAACCCTCTGCTTCTGACCACCGGAGAGCTGTGCAGGATAAGCATTCTGCCTGTCCCCCAGACCAACAATCTCCAAAAGCTCTGCTGCCCTCTTTCTGGCCTCTGCCTTCTTCTTTCCTTTTATATAAAGTGGAAAACAGACATTATCAATCACTGACTTCTGCATCAGCAGATTGAAATGCTGGAAAATCATACCAATCTCTTCCCTCTGTTTCCTCAATTCCTTCTCTGTCAAATCTCCAAGAGCCTTCCCATCTATCAGAACCTGTCCCTCTGTAGGAACCTCCAGAAAATTCATACATCGTACCAATGTACTCTTACCTGCCCCCGACATACCGATAATTCCATATATATCACCGGAATCGATATTCAGGTTCACATCCTTCAAAGCCTCGACCACGCCATCTTTCGTGTCAAAAGACTTCCGGACCTTCTCAATCACAATCCCAGACATCTCATTCTCCCTCTCTCTTATTCCCCGCTCCGTTGAGCATGAACATACTATACCACTACACTTCCAAATATGCCAATTCATAATATCTAGCACCAGCTATAGTTTAAAACTATATTTTTGTCGCTTTTACCACATTAAATTCTATATCTCCTGGATTTATTTAATTATCTTTTGTGAGAATAACCTACTAAACTACGAGGATTTTCAGAAGCATATCGCAGATATGGACGGTTCCGTTGCCTCCGCCCGGGACAAGATTGATGAAATCGGCCAGCAGATACAGACGAAACAGCTGATCAAAAAACAATGCTCCGCTTACCGCGCTTTCAGGGAAATCGTAGAAAATGAAAAAAATACCTAAAATCCTGCCCTCTATCGCGGACAACATCAGAAAGAGTATGAGCTTCACATTACCAGCAAAGAGGCCCTGAAGGAGCTCGGCGTAAAGGCTCTGCCAAAGCCGGAGAAACTGGACGCACAGATTGAAAAATTAGAAGCTGAACAGGCCACCGCCCGAGACGAATGGAAAAAACTCCGGAAACAGCAGGATATCCATCTTCACTCTGAAAATGTTGAGGAGCAGATACCGTCTGCGCCTGATATTTCCCAGAACCAGGAGACGCTCCATCCAGCATTTGCTTCAAGAAGCAACGCTGTTGTTAAAAATAATAATCACGAAAAATCATAACGTATTTGTATCAAAAGAAGGAGAAAATTTCAACATAACTATTGGAAAAAGGATTAAGATATGCAGAAAATTCAGAGCTATGACCGGTAATCAACTTGGCCGCGCCATCGGTCTGAACAAAGCCTTCGGCACAAGAATTACTCAATACGAAACGAATGCCCGGATTCCCAGACCGGAAATTTTAAAAAAATTGCAGATGTTCTTAACATTAGTCTGCTTTCAATCTCACCGCTCTTCGGAGACATGCCGGAGGAATTTATGGAAATCCTGTTCTGGCTGGATGAAGAATTCTGGATTGCCTTTTCCCACCGCCATACACTTCCATCACGCATATTAATCGGAATCAGGACTTTCTCACCGGCATGAGCAGCAATCGTACTTTTCCTTAAGATCATCTCATCCGTATCAATGTAATTGTGGATAGTATGAAATACCTTCTGGCACTTCATTCTTATCTTTTCCAAAACACTCTCCACCATTTCTTCACGGTTCTAGCAGGCAAAGCTCTGGCATATCTCTACATCATGCAGATAATCATCCGGATAGTTTCCATACTGACCGATCCCCGCTACATAAACCGCTGCCCATATATAGTCTTTCTTTAGTATTTCCCGTTTTTTTTAAAACACCATTTACCATACATTTATCAAATAAACAAATGCAGGAAGTAGATTCTAAAAACTCTACTTCCTGCATCTGTCATTTTTATCTTATATCCATTTTACAATTTTGCATATAAAGCATTAATTTTCGCCCGAGTAGCAGGTCCAATAATTCCGTCAACGGATAAACCATTTGCTTTCTGAAATTTGCAAACAGCGTTATATGTTCCCTGTCCAAAAATTCCATCTGCGCCAGAGGAACCACAACTGTACCCTAAAGCAATAAGTTTTTCTAGCTATACTTTT
>ENA-OQIT01000304-OQIT01000304.1-human-gut-metagenome-genome-assembly--contig:-NODE-304-length-10496-cov-3.700550_pt1 | contig 10496 bp, 13 predicted proteins | sample MGYA00242587_ERZ504752 | MGnify/ENA primary metagenome ERZ504752 (study PRJEB26092, sample SAMD00036352) | human gut metagenome | host: Homo sapiens | study: EMG produced TPA metagenomics assembly of... | reverse complement strand
TGCGGGGATGAGATGTACTATTTTGGGTACAAGGTGAGCAAGTAACCATTTCGATACGAAGTGAGAGAAGTATTTTCTTGACAAGAAATAAAAGAAACGTAATATAGTGTAAAAAGCAAAAGTAAACGGAGGAACAAATATGAAATGGAATAAATTTCGTCTGACAACGACAACAGAGGCGGAGGATATTGTCAGCAGTATGCTTATGGATCTGGGAATCCAGGGGGTCGAGATTGAAGATAAAGTTCCGCTGACACAGTCGGACAAAGAGCAGATGTTCGTTGATATCCTGCCGGAGACAGAGGCAGATGACGGTGTGGCATACCTGAGTTTTTATCTGGAGGAGGATGAAGATAAAGAAAAGGTACTTGCTGATGTGCGTGTAGAATTACAGGATATGGCATCCTATTTGAACGTGGGGGCGTGTACGATCGAAGAGTCTCAGACAGAGGATGTGGACTGGGTAAATAACTGGAAGCAGTATTTTCATCAGTTCTATGTGGATGACATTCTGATTATCCCATCCTGGGAGGAAGTAAAACCGGAAGACAATGATAAAATGGTGATCCATATCGATCCGGGGACTGCATTCGGAACAGGAATGCATGAGACAACCCAGCTTTGTATCCGGCAGATCCGCAAATATACAACGCCGGAGACAACAATCCTTGATGTGGGATGCGGAAGCGGTATTCTGGGAATGCTGGCTTTGAAATTCGGCGCAAAATATTCCGTTGGAACAGATCTGGATCCATGTGCGATCGAGGCAACTTATGAGAACATGGAAGTCAACGGAATCAGTAAAGAGATGTACGAAGTGATGATCGGAAATGTCATTGATGACAAAGACGTGCAGGACAAAGTTGGTTATGGAAAATATGACATTGTCGTTGCAAATATTCTGGCAGATGTTTTGGTCGCACTGACACCGGTGATCGTGGATCAGCTCAAAGACGGTGGAATCTACATCACCAGCGGAATTATTGATGACAAAGAAGAGACAGTGGTAGAGGCAGTTAAAGCAGCAGGTCTGGAAGTCCTGGAAGTGACGTATCAGGGCGAGTGGGTTTCTGTGACGGCGAGAAGAACGGATAAGGAAGGATTAAGATCCATGCAGAATTTTTTTGTATATGACTCTCAGGTGCAGGGGGAAAACATTTATATAGAGGGAACCGATGTAAACCACATCGTACATGTTCTTCGTATGAAGGTTGGAGAGGAAGTCAGTGTACACGATGATGTGAACCGGAAATACCTGTGCCGGATCGAGAAACTGCTGGAAGAAAGAGTGGTGCTTTCTATTGTGGAGCAGCAGGAGTCGGACACGGAACTTTCCTGCCCGATCTATCTGTTCCAGGGTCTTCCAAAGGGAGATAAGATGGAATGGATCATTCAGAAGTGTGTAGAGCTTGGCGTACACGCAATCGTGCCGGTCGCGACGAAGCGGGCGGTTGTAAAGCTGGACGAGAAGAAAGCGCAGAAAAAAGTGAACAGATGGAATGCCATCGCAGAGAGTGCGGCGAAGCAGTCCGGAAGAGGGATCGTTCCGGAAGTACTTCCGGTGATGAAATGGAAGGAGGCGCTGGAATACGCGCGTCAGCTGGATGTTAAGATGATCCCTTATGAGAAGGCAGCAGGGATAAACGCCACAAAGCAGCTGATCGCCTCTGTTTCTTTTGGACAGTCAGTCGGGATTTTTATCGGTCCGGAAGGCGGCTTTGAAGAGGCAGAAGTGGAAGCTGCAAAAGAGATAGGGGCAGTTCCGGTGACTCTGGGAAGAAGAATCTTACGAACAGAGACAGCGGGGATGACGATCCTGTCAATTCTGATGTATCATCTGGAAAGAGAGTAACATAGTTTAATATTGAGAAGAAGTGAAAAGGAAGGTATCATGGAAGTATATTTGGACAATTCGGCGACTACCAGAGGTTACACAGAGGTGGGAGAACTGGTATATAAAGTGATGTGTCAGGACTATGGAAATCCGTCTTCCATGCACCGTAAAGGTGTGGATGCGGAGCATTATATCAAGGATGCAAAAAGAAATTCTGGCAAAAAATTCTGAAGGTCAATGCAAAAAGAAATTTATTTTACGTCCGGCGGTACAGAAAGTGACAATCTGGCGATCATTGGAACAGCAAAAGCAAAACAAAAGAAGAGGAAATCATCTGATCACATCATCTATAGAGCATCCGGCGATTTTGAATACGATGCGTTATCTGGAAGAGGAAGAAGGCTTTCGTGTGACCTATCTTCCGGTGGACAGCATGGGACGCATCAAGCTGGAAGCTCTGAAAGAGGCGTTGTGTGACGAGACAATTCTGGTTTCCGTCATGTATGTGAATAACGAAGTAGGAGCAGTGCAGCCGATCGATGAGGCTGTCCGGATTGTGAAGGAATATAATCCGGATATTCTGTTCCATTCGGATGCCGTACAGGGATTCGGAAAGTATAAGATTTATCCGAAGCGTCAGAAGATCGATCTGCTGACAGGAAGCGGACATAAGATCCACGGACCGAAAGGAACTGGATTTTTATATGTCAGTGAGAAAGTTAAGATCAAACCAATCGTGTTTGGCGGAGAACAGCAGAAAAATGTCCGTTCCGGTACAGAGAACGTTCCGGGGATTGCAGGACTCGGGTTAGCGGCAAAGATGATCTACCATGATCTGGATATGAAGACTGCACTGATGCGGGAACTCAAAGAGTATTTTATTGAAGGAATCGCGAAGATTGAAAATACAACCGTTCACGGGATGACCGATGAAAACAGTGCACCGCATATCATCAGTGTGGGCTTTGCAGGGATTCGAAGTGAAGTGCTTCTGCATACGCTGGAAGAGAAAGGAATTTACGTATCCTCAGGTTCTGCATGTGCGTCCAACCATCCGGCAATCAGCGGGGTGTTAAAGGGCATCGGAGCAGGAAAAGAGTATCTGGATGCGACGATCCGTTTCAGCATGTCTGAATTTACAACCAGAGAAGAAATTGACTATACATTGGAAACGCTATATAATTGTGTACCGATGCTGAGAAGATATACAAGACATTGATGCTTGATAAAGAGTCCAAAAGAAAAGGATAAATAAAGGAGAATATCATGAGATTTCATTCATTTTTGATTAAATACGGAGAAATCGGGATCAAAGGAAAGAACCGGTATCTGTTTGAAGACGCTCTGGTGCGTCAGATCCGTTTTGCATTGAAGGATGTGGACGGAGAATTTAATGTACACAAAGCACAGGGGAGAGTGTATGTGGACTGTGAAGGCGAATACGATTACGAAGAGACTGTGGAAAGTTTGAAACGAGTGTTTGGTATCGTAGGAATCTGCCCGGTTGTGCGTCTGCAGGACAATGGATTTGAACAGCTGAAAAAAGATGTGGAAAAATATATCGGAGAAGTGTACCCTGAGAAAAACCAGACATTTAAGATTGAAGCAAGAAGAAGCAGAAAGTCTTATCCGTTGAATTCTATGGAATTGAACTGTGAGTTGGGCGGTGTGATCCTGGATGCGTACCCGGAGATGAAAGTAGACGTACACAATCCGCAGATTCGTCTGAATGTGGAAGTACGGGAAGAGATTTATCTGTACTCAGAGATTATTCCGGGGCCGGGCGGAATGCCGGTAGGAACTAACGGAAGTGCCATGCTCCTGCTCTCCGGTGGTATCGACAGCCCGGTTGCCGGATATATGATCGCAAAACGCGGTGTCGCTCTGGAAGCAACGTATTTCCATGCACCACCGTATACGAGTGAACGTGCAAAAGAAAAAGTGGTGGATCTGGCAAGACTGGTTTCCAGGTATTCCGGCCCGATCAAGCTCAACGTAGTCAACTTTACAGACATTCAGCTGTATATCTATGAGAAGTGTCCGCATGAAGAACTGACGATTATTATGCGAAGATACATGATGAAGATCGCAGAGCATTTTGCAAAACAGGATGGCTGCCTGGGACTGATCACCGGAGAAAGTATCGGACAGGTTGCGAGCCAGACGATGCAGAGCCTTATGGCAACCAATGCAGCATGTACGCTTCCGGTCTACCGTCCGCTGATCGGATTTGATAAAAAAGAATCGTGGATATTTCTGAAAAGATTGATACGTACGAGACATCGATCCAGCCGTATGAAGACTGCTGTACGATTTTTGTTGCCAAGCATCCGGTGACAAAACCGAATCTGGAGCGTATTGAGAAATCCGAGAGAAATCTGGATGAGAAGATTGATGAGCTGATGCAGACAGCAATCGATACGGTTGAAACGATCATGGTAAAATAGGACAATAAAAAGGCTGCCTCATAAAGAGACAGCCTAAAAATAAATGATTTCATTATTTGATGATGTAAGAATCCAGTGCAGCTAGGATGTCATCCAGATTAGAATCAGCGTGAATATTCAGATCGATCGGTTTAGAAAGATCCAAACTGAAAATTCCCATAATTGATTTGGCATCTATCACATATCTTCCGGACACTAAATCAAAATCGTTGTCATATTTTGTGATTTCGTTTACAAATGATTTTACTTTGTCGATTGAGTTTAAAGAAATCTGTACTGTTTTCATTATAAAAGTCCCTCCTTGATATACAATGCTTCGAGTATCTGTACTCTAGGTATATTCTACGAGAAGTAACTGCAAAAGTCAAGGAACAAACAGGAAAAACAAGGAAAACCAGGAGAATATTTTTATGAAAAAAGTCGCGTTACACAATCTGGGATGTAAGGTAAATGCATATGAGACAGAAGCCATGCAGGAAATGCTGGAACATGCCGGATATGAGATCGTTCCGTTTCAGGAAGGAGCGGACATTTATGTGATCAATACATGCACAGTGACCAATATTGCGGACCGCAAATCAAGACAGATGCTGCATCGGGCAAGAAAGATGAATCCGGATGCTGTTGTGGTCGCAGCCGGCTGTTATGTGCAGGCACAGGCTGAAAAGCAGGTGATCGATCCATGTATTGATATTGTACTCGGAAACAATAAAAAGCAGGATCTTCTGACAGCGCTGCAGGCATATGAAGAAGCACACGGTGATTTGCGGGAAGTGATCGATATCAATCATACAAAAGAATATGAGAATCTGCATCTGACAAAACAGGGGGAGCATACGAGAGCATATATCAAGGTGCAGGATGGCTGCAACCAGTTTTGTTCTTACTGTATTATCCCGTATGCGAGAGGAAGAGTCAGAAGCAGGGCAAAAGAAGATGTAGTAGCAGAAGTGACAGATCTGGCGAAAAACGGATACCAGGAAGTCGTGCTGACGGGAATTCATCTGAGCTCCTATGGCATTGATTTTGAAAATGAAGACAATCTGCTCAGTCTGATTCGTGCAGTGCATGAGATTGAAGGAATCAAAAGGATTCGTCTGGGATCTCTGGAACCAAGGATCATCACAGAAGAGTTTGTACAGGCGATCGCAGCGCTTCCGAAGATGTGCCCGCACTTCCATCTGTCATTGCAGAGTGGCTGCAATGAAACCTTAAAGAGGATGAACCGCAGATATACAAGTGAAGAGTTTTATGAAAAGTGTGAGATATTAAGAAAGATTTTGAAAAACCGGCGCTGACAACAGATGTGATCGTGGGATTTCCGCAGGAAACAGAGGAAGAATTTGAAACAACGTATGAATTTCTGAAAAAGATCTGCTTCTATGAGACTCATATTTTCAAATATTCCAAACGAGAAGGCACGAAAGCGGCAGTGATGCAGGGACAGATCCCGGAGCAGATCAAGGCAAAAAGAAGCGCCAGACTGATCGAACTGGGGGAGAAAAACCGCAGAGCATATGAAGAATCGTTCCTTGGAAAAACAGTGGAAGTGCTGGTGGAAGAAAAATCGGATGTGAACGGAAAAGAAATGTGGACAGGGCACACAAAAGAGTATATGAAAATTGCACTAGAGTCAGAGAAAAATCTTCAGAATTGTATTCTAAACGTGCAAATTAAAGATGGCCGGGAAATTATTCATTGAATTTTAAAATAGATTATATTAGAATGATAAGTAGGATACTAACGCAATTATGCTGATTCCGGGGAATCAGATCTGCGCGTGAATAAAAGAAAAATGGAGGAGATACGATGAGCGATTTGAGTAATACACAGTTCTTTCAGGTAGAACCGGGACCACAGATTTCTGCAAAAGATATTCTGGAAATCGTGTATAAGGCACTGAAAGAAAAAGGATACAACCCGGTTAACCAGATCGTGGGATACATTATGTCAGGAGATCCTACTTACATTACCAGCTATAATGGAGCAAGAAGCCTGATTATGAAGGTGGAAAGGGATGAATTGGTCGAAGAACTGTTAAAAGCGTATATCGAGCATAATTCATGGGAATAATCGACTATGCGGATCATGGGACTGGATTATGGCACGAAGACTGTAGGGGTTGCGATCAGCGATGCTCTTGGTCTGACTGCGCAGGGGATAGAGACCATTCAGAGAAAAGAGGAAAACAAGCTGCGCCGTACACTCGCCCGGATTGAAGAGCTGGTAAGGGAATATGAAGTGGATACGATCGTGCTTGGTTTTCCGAAGCATATGAATAACGATGTGGGTGAACGTGCAAAAAAAGTCTCTGGAATTCAAAGAGATGCTGGTGCGCAGGACAGGACTTGATGTGGTGATGTGGGACGAGCGGCTTACTACCGTGGAGGCAGAGCGTACATTGATCGAGAGTCAGGTGCGGCGCGAGAACAGAAAGCAGTATATTGACAAGATCGCAGCTGTTTTTATCCTGCAGGGATATCTGGATTCGATTTATTTGAAAAAGAAAGCCGAAGAGGAAAACTAGAAGCTGCCCACAGGAGGAAGAACGCATGGAAAAGATTAAATTTTGTTTTGACGAGTCGGGAGACAGCGTTGAATTTTTTGTACTGGAACAGACAAAGATCAACGGGGCATCCTATATTCTTGTGACAGATTCACAGGAGGATGACGCGGAGTGTCTGATCTTAAAAGAAGGTGAATCTCAGGACGCGAAAGAGAGTGTCTATGAGATCGTAGAGGACGACGTAGAATTACAGGCGGTTTCCAAAGTATTTGAGGAACTGCTGGAAGATGTAGAGATTGAAATGTAACTTAGAATATTACTTTACCGCAGGGAACGTGGAGGATGACAGTAGAACAAGAAAAAGTACAGGGGATGCTCAAGGAAAAGCTCAGAGAAAAAGGCTGGAAAGTGACCAGACAGAGACTTTCTATTTTGCAGACCCTGGCAGAACATAAAGGGCAGCATCTGGCGGCGGAAGACATTTTTGAGCTGATGAAGGATGAATATCCGGAAATGGGGCTTGCGACCGTGTACCGTACGCTGCAGCTTTTGTATGAGATTCAGCTGATCGACCGGATTCATTTCAATGATGGATGTATCCGGTATGAGATCGGTCATATATTTGACGGAGACTCCAAACACAGTCATCATCATCTGATCTGCAGAACATGTGGGCGTGTGATGCCGTTTGAAGATGATTTTTTTGGAGGATCTGGAGGCACAGATCGAAGCCGATACCGGTTTTCATGTGTTGGATCATGAACTGAAATTTTATGGTCAGTGTAAGGAATGTGCCGAAGCTTCCATGCGGAAAGAGAATACATAAAAAACTCATGGAGGTGTATATTTTTGAAAAAAGAAAATCGTGGAAAATTAAAAATCATTCCTTTGGGAGGTCTTGAGCAGATCGGTATGAATATTACTGCTTTCGAATATGAAGACAGTATCATTGTGGTAGACTGCGGGCTTGCATTCCCGGAGGATGACATGCTCGGAATCGATCTGGTCATTCCGGATGTGACTTATCTGAAGGATAATATATCCAAAGTAAAAGGATTTGTGATCACCCATGGTCATGAAGATCATATCGGAGCTTTGCCGTATGTACTTAAGGAGATCAATCTTCCAATCTATACTACAAAGCTGACAATGGGAATCATCGAGAACAAGTTAAAAGAGCATAATCTGCTCCGTACGACAAAGAGAAAAGTGGTGCGTCATGGACAGTCCATCAATCTTGGACAGTTCCGAATTGAATTTATCAAGACGAACCACAGTATTCAGGATGCTTCCGCACTGGCAATCTATTCACCGGCAGGAACTGTTGTGCATACCGGAGACTTCAAGGTGGATTATACACCGGTATTCGGAGATGCCATTGATCTGCAGCGTTTTGCGGAGATCGGAAAGAAAGGTGTGCTGGCTCTGATGTCAGACAGCACGAATGCAGAGCGGAAAGGATTTACCCAGTCAGAGCGTACGGTGGGAATTACGTTTGATCATATTTTTGCAGAGCATCAGAACACAAGAATCATCATCGCGACATTTGCATCGAACGTAGACCGTGTGCAGCAGATTATCAACTCTGCATATAAGTACGGAAGAAAAGTTGTGGTAGAAGGACGCAGCATGGTAAATATCATCACGACAGCATCTGAGCTTGGGTATCTGAATGTTCCGGAGAATACACTGATCGAGATCGATCAGTTGAAGAACTATCCACCGGAGAAGACCGTTCTGATCACAACAGGAAGCCAGGGAGAATCCATGGCTGCACTTTCCAGAATGGCAGGGGATGTACACCGTAAAGTGACGATTCAGCCGAATGACACGATCATTTTCAGTTCGAATCCGATTCCTGGAAATGAGAAGGCAGTATCCCGTGTGATCAATGAGCTTTCTGCAAAGGGTGCGAACGTGATATTCCAGGATGCGCATGTTTCCGGACATGCCTGTCAGGAAGAGTTAAAGCTGATCTATTCGCTGGTAAAACCAAAGTATGCCATTCCGGTGCATGGTGAGTACCGCCACTTAAAAGCAAATGCGGAGATCGCGCAGTCTCTGGGAATTCCGAAAGAGAATATCTTTATCATCCAGAGCGGAGATGTGATCGAGCTGAGTGATGCAGAAGCAAAAATAGTGGATAAAGTCCATACAGGAGCGATTCTGGTAGATGGTCTGGGTGTCGGTGATGTCGGAAATATCGTATTGCGAGACAGACAGCATCTGGCAGAGGACGGAATTCTGATCGTTGTTCTGACACTGGAAAAAGGCAGCAACAATCTGCTGGCAGGACCGGATATCGTATCCAGAGGATTTGTCTATGTAAGAGAATCCGAAGGACTGATGGAAGAAGCCAGAAAGGTTGTGACAGACAGTCTGGATAAATGTCTTTCCGGAAGACATGCGGACTGGAATAAGATCAAGATGACGATCCGTGACACAATGAACGATTTTATCTGGAAGAAGACAAAGAGAAGACCAATGGTCATTCCGATTATTATGGATGTGTAAGATATGATAGTAGATGAACGTATCGTGACATTCATCAATTCCTTAGAGACAGAGAACAGTGAAATACTCGAAGCAGTGGAACAGGAAGCTCTGAGCACATATGTGCCGATCATACGAAAAGAAATGCAGAGTTTCCTGAAAGTGCTTCTGATGATACAAAAACCTATGTGCATCCTGGAAGTAGGGACCGCAGTAGGTTTCTCTGCGTTATTGATGAGTGAAGCGGCACCAGAAGGGTGCAGGATCACAACAATTGAAAATTACGAAAAGAGAATTCCGATCGCCAGGGAGAATTTCAGACGGGCAGGGAAAGAAGAGCAGATCACGCTCATAGAGGGAGATGCTATGGATGTGCTGAAAACACTGGAGGGCAGCTTTGATTTTATTTTTATGGATGCTGCAAAGGGACAGTATATCCGGTATATGCCCCAGGTGCTGCGTTTGCTTCGTCCGGGCGGAACTCTTGTGACAGATAATGTACTGCAGGATGGGGATATTATCGAATCCCGTTTTGCGGTGGAACGGAGAAACCGAACGATTCATTCCAGAATGCGGGAGTATCTGTACGAATTAAAACACCATGAACTGCTGACAACGTCCATTATTCCGCTTGGGGATGGAGTGGCTGTCAGTGTGAAGAAACAGGAAGGAGAATAAAATGGCAAGACATCCTGAACTTTTGATACCGGCAAGCAGCCTGGAAGTATTAAAGACAGCAGTCATTTTTGGAGCAGATGCGGTTTATATCGGAGGAGAAGCATTTGGACTCCGCGCAAAAGCGAAGAACTTTTCCATGGAGGACATGAAAAAAGGAATCGCATTTGCGCATGAACATGATGTGAAAGTGTATGTAACAGCCAATATCCTGGCACACAATGAGGATCTGCCGGGAGTGCGTAAATATTTTGAGGAACTCAAGGAAATCAAGCCGGATGCTCTTATTATTGCGGATCCGGGAGTGTTTGAGATCGCAAAAGAAGTGTGTCCTGAGATTGAGAGACATATCAGTACTCAGGCAAACAATACAAACTATGGAACCTATAATTTCTGGTATAAACAAGGCGCGAGCCGTGTGGTTTCCGCCAGAGAGCTGTCTCTGGAAGAAATCAAAGAGCTGCGCGCGAATATTCCGGAGGATCGTAGGAAATCGAGACATTTGTACATGGAGCGATGTGTATTTCTTATTCCGGAAGAT
>ENA-OQIT01000303-OQIT01000303.1-human-gut-metagenome-genome-assembly--contig:-NODE-303-length-10497-cov-1.858534_pt1 | contig 10497 bp, 8 predicted proteins | sample MGYA00242587_ERZ504752 | MGnify/ENA primary metagenome ERZ504752 (study PRJEB26092, sample SAMD00036352) | human gut metagenome | host: Homo sapiens | study: EMG produced TPA metagenomics assembly of... | reverse complement strand
CCATTCGTTATCGGCTACCTTGTCAATGAAATAGATTCCGGTACCTTCATATTGTACAACGGGAGATCGACCCCACACCAGCAATATGTTTCGAGGGCTTTCACTATTTTTGGGTTGGTCGGTGGTATTGTTAGAATAGTAGAACATGTCCTCGGCATTCAGCTGTCCCAAATCTTGGTAAAAGTCTACCTTAAAGTCTCCGAAATTGTTATTTTGTGGATAGTATCCATAATGCTTCCCTCTGGGTATGCGTTTCATCACTTGAGCCGAAATCATACCGCCGATAGCTTTGGATGGGGTATATACCATATTTAGAAAATGTGTTTGCCAGCTTAAATTGCGTGAAGCTGTTTGATGTTCATCGTAGGAGAACATGGTTGCAAACTGTATGCCTCCGCGCCTATACTCTCGTGTCATGGCAGGCAATAAGTAGCCGTTTTCCGTGTCCGTTGCATCAAATTCGTACACAAGGCGGCTCTTGCCTTTCAGCCCATCTTTTACCAGAGGCTCATATCTGTCTACAAAGTGCAATCCGTTGTCTATGAAACGATGTCCGTTATTCAGTGCTTGTGGATACCAGGCGTAGGTAGCTCCGTCTACCATAGATTTCTGAATGGCTGGCGCTACATCGAAATTCTGACTCAGATTGTAGTATATCAGCTTTTTACATCCAGTGCTTTTGATAGCTTTACACATGCAATTGATGTATTTCACCATGCCTGGAATATCATTAGGAAACTGTGTGGGTTCGTTAATAATTTCTACATAGATGATATTGGGTTCGTCCTTAATACAGCGTCCTGTATAACGGTTGACATGGTTTAAGATGTCCGTCATATAGTTTATCTGACACTTAATTGCCTTTTCATCGTGTATCAATGTGTTTTTGGCAAAAAGTTTAGCATAGCCGGTATTGGAGTTGTCATTCATTTCGGGAAACTGTGAATCGTACGTCACAATAGGCGAGAAAAGCATGTAGATACCTCGTCTGCTGGCTTCGGCAATTAGATAATCCATCATATTCAAGTGGTCGTTGTCTATCAGATGCCCGTCAGGATCAGAATTCTGAAAGTCTCCCCAAAAGCAGATGCGCAAGGCATCCCATCCCATGCGTTTAAAATGATCCATGTCTTCGCGAACCATCGCTTTGCGGTCGGCGTTTACATAGCCTGCCGCACGGTAGTCGCATGATGAGGGCAGACAGTAATTGGCACCGAACAATGCCACTTCCTGATTATTTTTTTCCAGCGAACTATGCCGTCTTTATCTTGAAAGACCAACTCTTGCGCTTGAAGTACAATAAGTAGACTCCATGCAAATAATACTAAAACAGATATTTTTTCATAACAGATAAGTTTTTGATACGTTCACAAACATACTTGTTTTTTCTACATTGGGATCATATCCAATAGACAATTTATAGCACATAATTTCCATCTTTTTTCGGCTTTTAGATTTCTTTAATGCTGTCTTTTTTGTGTTAGCATCTGTCCTAAATCTCCATTTGCAATACTCTCTGGATAATTACATTTGCATTCATCAAATATTAATTATTAACCAAATTAATTTAAGCTATGAACAAACAAAGAATGCTTGGCAAAAGAAGAATTCAATATTTTCGGCTTTTGCATGATGCAAAACAATCTTCTTTAAGAAGGACCTATTCATTAATGGCCCTTTGCCTGTTCTGTGTGATCAATGCATTCGCACAGAATGTAAAAGTAACCGGTAGAGTAACCGATGAAGCAGAGGAAGCCATTATCGGAGCTGCTATCAAGGTAGTGGATAGCACAATCGGGACTATCAGCGATTATGATGGCAACTTCGTATTGGATACGCCTAAGGGAGCCACCATTGAGGTCTCTTATGTGGGCTATGCACCCAAGCGGATACAAGTTACAGAGAGCAAGGCTTATGCGATCATATTAAAAGAAGATGCGAAATTGCTCGACGAAGTGATTGTAACCGGTTATGGTGCCGTATCTAAGAAAAATCTGACGACTTCTATTGCTAAAGTAAAGGCCGATGAGGTGAATAAGGCCGCTACCAGCAACATGTCGCAAATGTTGTTGGGACGTGCAGCCGGTTTGCAGGCAACGGTGGCCAGTGCTCAGCCGGGTGGTGGTATCAATATTTCCATTCGTGGTGCGGGTGCGCCTATCTACGTGGTAGACGGTATGGTTATGCCAGGATCTGCGTTGGAAGGTGACAGCGGCGGAAGTACCACTGTAATGCCCTCCAGTGTAAACCGTTCTGGTTTGGCTGGTCGTGAACCCCGAACGACATTGAATCCATTAGAAGTTTTGAAAGATGCTTCTGCCTCTATCTATGGTATCGGCGCGGCCAATGGTGTGGTATTAATTACAACGAAAAAGGGTAAAGAAGGTAAAGTGAAAGTGACTTACGACGGTAACATATCGTTGGTAAAGAACTATCCATACCTGGATATGCTCGATGCTCCTTCCTATATGAAATATGTGAACGCTTTCGGTCGTGAACAGTATATGCACGACCATAACATGGGAGCTTACGGCTCTGCTGCCTATGACAACGGTTTTCCTGATGTTTTCTCAGACAGCAATATTGCTTCAGCGAAAACCACGAATTGGCGTGACCTTGTACTGAAAGACGGCAGTATATCCAGACACAATATCACAGTACAAGGAGGAACAAAAACATTGAACTACTACCTCTCCGGCAACTACATTCAGCAGATTGGGTCTGTCTCTAATTCTGAAATGGAACGTTTCACTTTGCGCTCCAATGTTTCCGCACAACTTACCAGCTTCTTGAAGTTGACTACGGCTTTCAATATTAACCGTAACATCTATCAAAACGGTACGGTGGGTGGCGCTTCCAACAGTCGTGGCGAACAGGCTTCCGGTGCTTTGGCTGCTGCCATGTCCTACCTGCCCAACATGCCGGTACGTGATGAAAATGGCAACTATACGCTTTTCAAGGTTATTCCTAACCCCGTGGCTATGGAAGATATACAGAACGAGTCCAAGAACAATGGATATAACGTGAACTTCACTGTTGATATAAATATTATTAAAAATATGTTGGCCGCCAAGTTCCTGTTCGGCTATAATAACGAAAATTCAGAGCGCAACGTCTACATTCCTTCGGATATATACTTTGACCAGATGTATAAGTCGAGAGGTGCCGTAAACCGTAACGAACGTTACAACACTACCATAGAGGGTACCATCAGCTTTAACAAGGCATTTGGCGAAAATTTCCGTATGGATGCCGTTGTGGGTATGGGCCGCTACTTGAATAAATATACAGGTATGGCCGTAAGCTATACGGACAATAACGACATTTTGGCTAATGACAACATTGGTGCAGCAGCTGGAACATTTACGCCCACCTCTTATCATAGAGAGGACGAAAAACGTTCGCAATTTGCACGCGCCAGCTTCGACCTGTTCGACAGGTATGTGATAGCAGGAACTCTGCGTCGCGACGGCACTGACAAATTTTTCAAAGGCAAGAAATATTGCTGGTTCCCTTCTGTATCTGTAGCGTGGAAGATTTTCAACGAAGAGTTCATGAAAAGGGTAGAATGGGTGAACTTGCTAAAATTGAGAGCCTCTTATGGAGTGACAGGTAATGACAATCTGGGGTCCTCGCTCCATGGTTCGTACGATGCCTTTGGCACTCATGTTATGTTTAACGAAAACTCTGTAAAATACATTCCCTATTACCTGAAAAGTCAGGATTACCCTGACGTAACTTGGGAAAAGACAGTAATGAAGAACATCGGATTGGACTTTTCTCTGCTGAACGATAGGGTAAACGGTAGCTTTGACTACTTCTGGAACGACATTACGGATATGCTGGGGTATGCCAATTCAAACGGCCTTTCCATGTTTGGTTCTTATCCCATCAACGGTGCACACATCCGCCGCTATGGTTGGGATGCCACTTTGAATACGGTCAATGTCACAACAAAGGACTTCAAGTGGACTTCCGTACTAACCTTGTCCCATACCAACGCTATCTGGAAGGAACGTATGCCTAATCATACCTACAACGAATACCAAATACGTAAGGACGAGCCTGTAAACGCCAGATACTACTATCGTACGAACGGTCTTGTGAACTTAGACAAGAGCAACATGCCTTCTTATCAACCGGAAGCATACCAGAAGCCAGGTTGTCCTATTATCGTAGATTTGAACGGTGATGGACTGATTACCGTGGAAGACGTGGATATGAAAAACGTGATTCCTTCTCTCTACTGGGGATTCGGCAACACGTTCACTTACAAAAACTGGGATCTGGATGTTTTCATTTACTCGCAACTGGGTGTTGACAAGTACAACGATGTCTATTCCTGGACAAGCGGTAGAGGATTGGGCAATCAGACGAACAACATGTCCGTCTACATCAAGGATGTATGGCACTCTGAGCTGAATCCGAACGGTACCATTCCGGGTATTGCGTATGAGATGGCTTCTGTATCTTTGCCCGGTGGTGCCGGAACAGATATCGGTTACGAAAATTCCTCATTTGTTCGTGTGCGCAACATCACACTGGGATATAACTTTAAACCGAACCAATTGGGCGCATTGAGTAAGCTTCTCAGCGGCATTAGAGTTTATGTAGATGTTCAAAATCCGTTTACTTTCACCGGCTACACTGGTCTCGATCCCGAAGTGAATACGGGTGGCAATTACAAGGGCGGTAAAGCTGAATATCCGCAGACACGTACATTCTCTTTGGGTGCCAAATTATCATTCTAACTTTAATAACATACTATTATGAAGAAATATATTTATCTCTCGATCCTTACCTGCATACTCACAGTGTTCGGGTGTGAAAATGATTTTGATGCCAAGATATATGGTTCACTTTCTACAACAAATTTTCCTCAGTCCGAAGCAGACTATGAAAGCTACATGATGGATTGCTACATCCCTTTCACCTTGACTTGGGCTTATAATTGGGGTAGCAGCAACCAGCACAACTTCTACGTGGCCGAAGGCGGCATTAACCGTATGCTTGACACGCCCTCCGATATATGTGCACCTTGGACCTTGGGCGGTTCATGGGGTGGTCCTTGCATCTATATGGCACAAGGACAGTTTGAGGACATGAAGTATGCCAGTACTTATAGTAATATTTTGCCTTCTCACTTTGACAAGGTACGTGATATTACCCGTATGACAAAGATTATAGGCACCTTGGAAGAAAGTACCCTTCTTTCTGATAAGAAAAAACAGGAATTGATGGCTGAATCTCGTCTTCTGCGTGGCATGACGATGTTTTATCTGCTTCACTTCTACGGTCCTGTGCCGGTTATCCTTGATCCAACGCTGGTAGGCAATCTTGAAGCAGAGAAGAATATGGTACGCCCTACGTTGGACGAGATGACCAAATATATCACAGCCGATTTGGAGTATGCTGCTGAGCACATGGTAGAGACACAATCGGAAGTGGGACGCTACACGGCCGATTATGCTCGTTTCTGTCTGATGCGCCATTACCTGTGCGAAGGTGCACACATGGATGGATATTATCAGAAAGCCTACAACATTTACCATCAGTTTACCGGCTCTTACTCGCTTTTCACCTCAGGTAAGAATCCTTACTTGGACCAGTTCAAGATAGCCAATGAGTTTAACTGTGAAACCATTATGGCCGTGTCTTGCGGTTCGGATGCCGACGGCAGCGGTAAGCGAGGAAACTTTAACCCCTTATCTTGGTACTTGCTTCCCTACGATGTATCCAAGTATGACGATAAAGGGAATCCCACCCCGTTTGTCAATCAAGGTGGAGGCTGGGGACAATATTACAATGTAGATCCTCAGTTTTATGAAACATTCGAAGAAAACGACATGCGTAAAGAGGGTATCCTTACTTCTTATTACAGTGCTTGGTATGGCTGGGTGACAAAGGAAGATATCGGTGTGAAATGGGACGGTTACATTTTGAACAAGTATCCCATTGAAACGGAAACAGCTTTCCAGGGTACCGATTATCCGTTGGCCCGTTGGGCGGACGTGTTGCTGATGTATGCCGAGGCCGATGTCCGTCTGAATAAAACGGTTTCCACTTCTGCTATCGATTGTGTCAATCAGGTACGCCACCGTGCAGGGTTGGCAGACCTTCCGGCAGAGAAAACTGCATCAGTCAATGATTTCTTAGATGCCCTGTTGGAGGAAAGAGGTCATGAGTTCTACTACGAAGGCCATCGCCGTATAGACCTCATCCGATTCAACAAGTACTATACTATCATGGATGCGATTGGCTGCACACCGACATCACAGTACTTCCCTATTCCCAACTACGCAGTAGATCAGGCTACTGATATGGGATATACTTTAACGCAATACTTCACGAGACCCGATACGACGGGCCTCAAAGATAAAGCAGGATAAAGTCCGACAGGTCAGTGGTAAAGATTGTTTTATGGGAAAGGGGCTGTCCGGCAAATGGACAACCCCTTTTATAGTTCTATACCGGACATGTACGGCTATTTTTCTGATACAAAAATCCGAATCTTAAAACTGCCTCCTGTTGTATCTATCTTGCCGACAAGTTTGCCGGTAATCAATGAAGATAACAGTCTACTGTCTGTAACAATGGTAGGTCTGGTGTATCCTTTGGGAGTATCGCTTGTCACTTCATTGTTTATATAAATGCGGCAGCTGTCTTCATTTTGATCAATACCTTTCAGCATGTAGCGTGCAGAGAGATGGGTACTTCCATCGGGCAGGACAGTCTGCGTATCCACAGTTCCCGGCAGGATGTTTCCTTTAAAATATTCACCTTCTGCATAACCAGAGAAACTGACCATATTGACAAGAACAGAATCATTCTCGACCTGAAAGATATTACTTATAAAAATGATCAGTGTCAATATCTCTTTCATAGCAAATGCTTTATAAGAAAATTCGAGGCTAAATCGGCAATTTCTTCGATATGTCGGGAGAATCCATGGTCGTATTCTTCCATGAGATGCAACTCGCTGTTCTTCCAGATGTTTTTGTAACGCTCACTATAAGAATAGGGAGCCACACGGTCTCCTGTGCCGTGAATTAGAAAGGCTGCTCCTTGGTAGCGAATGGCTGTTTCATAAATGGGCAGACGGAAAGCTGTCAGAATATACTCCCTACCTAATTTGCGGCCTCCGGGAAGCTCGACATATTCGGGCGGATTAATGGGGTTGTATAACACCCCGAATGTATTTCCTCGTATGGCATCTTCACGCAACACAGCTGCAGGTGCCAAAAGAGTGACCGCCGAAATGGTGTCGTTCATTTCACCTGCTGTCATACTTACGACTACGCCTCCTTGCGAATGGCCGAGCAGTCCTATCTTGCCGTTGCACCCATCTAATTGCAGAGCATAACGTACGACACGTTTAAGATCTTCTATCTCGTTGGGAACTGTCATATCCTTAAAGTCGCCTTCACTCTCCCCATGCCCGTTAAAGTCGAACCGGATGGAGGCAATGCCGTGCATCTGAAGAGAGTCTGATACCAATTTCATTAATTGCCAGTTTTTGTCTCCTCCGAACCCGTGGGCAAGAATGGTTATAGGGCATTTTCCTGTTCCCTTATTTTCGGGCATTTGAACTTCTGCAGCAAGCAGACCTCTCGCACCGGGTATCAAGACTTTTGTCACTCTGTTTTGTGCAACAGCACATAGGCTCATTGAAGCGCACAATAATCCAAGAAGTATTCGTTTCATCATAATAACTGTTCTTTTATGGTGCGAAAATACAATATAGATAACACAAAATCAAGCAAAAACAACGGATTATAAACAGAAGTCTGTTTAGTGTCATCGTCTGTCCAAAATCTTCATCGCTTATGATTAGAGAACTGTTACATTTGTCTCCAAGTTTATTGATAATTTCAAAACTGATTTACTATGAATAAGAAAAAACTGATTATGTGGTTGTGCATTTTGTGCTGCTGCGCTACTTTGAGTGCCCAGTATGGCACGCTTACTTCGCCCATTGTGGGCAATGACGACTCTGTAACATTTCGCTACTATGCTCCTTATGCCAAAAGTGTATTGGTGAACGGACAGTTTATGGTGGGAGATATTCCCTTGATAAAGGATGACAAAGGTGTATGGAGTGTGACAGTGAAACCCGAAAAGGCGGATATTTATCCTTATAACTTTATTGTGGACGGAACGCGTCTGAACGACCCGGGTAATAAACTGCTTTCGCCCACCGATGCTTTCAAATCCAGCTTGCTGGAAATGCCCGATCCCGATGCTTTGTATACTATCAATCCGGTGCCTCACGGCAAAGTGCACTATTGTACTTATCGTTCGCACGTGTTGCAGCAGTATCGCACGGTAGTAATTTATACTCCTGCCGAATATGACCTTTCTGCCGGACAAAAAATATCCGGTATTCTATTTAGTGAGCGGAACGACCGATTCGGAAGAGTCATGGTACAAGGACGGGACGCGCCAACACGATTTTGGACAACCTCATTGCTCGCGGACAAGCTGAGCCTATGATTGTGGTAATGCCTTATGGTTATATGAACGGCGGTACACCCCGTCCTCACACCATGGAGGCCGGTGAGATGTACAACACCTTTGCCCGCGAATTGACGGAGTGCGTCATACCTTATGTGGAACAGAACTTCCGTACGATAAACGACCGCGACCATCGTGCCATTGCCGGCTTTTCACGTGGTGGCGGACAATCCATGTTTACTGCTTTGAAGCATTCCGACCGGATTGGTTGGATGGGATCATATAGCGCTTACCTCACTCCACAGGTGATGGAAAAATATTTTCCCAACCTAAAGAAAGGCCAATAGCCTGAACATGCTGTGGTTTTGTGTAGGCAAAGATGATATTCTCTACAAGGAAGTTATCAGCAATACGAAGTATTTCAATGAAAAGGGTATTCATTATGAGATAGACGACCGTGAGGGAGCACACACTTGGATGCATGCCCGTTATTGTCTGGCCGAAACTTATAAGAAATTGTTTAAAGACAAGAAAGAGAGTGAGAAGTATCCCGGCATTATGATTGATGCCAGCACTCTTCCTGGATTCAGTGTTTTCTATCCTACCAATCTGAAGGAGATGGTGGCCAAGCAGGGACGGTTGCCGGTATACATTCATGGCAATGGTGCCTGTACGCACTATTCAGGCGATTATCAACCGATGTTTGTCGAGATGGTGAAGAACGGCTATGTGGTTATCTCGGTAGGTGCGGTAGACGGAGATATCACAGTCAGCGATATGGATGATAACCTGCTGGATGCTGTCGATTGGGTTTGCAGGCAGTCTTCCACTTCCGGCAGTGATTTCTATCAGATGATTGACCGTTTCAAGATTGCTGTGGGCGGACACTCTTGTGGGGGCGCACAGGCCATTTCCGTTTCTTACGATCCGCGTGTTTCCACTACGATGGTACTTAATGCCGGTATGGGCAATATTGAAATGGCACATGCTAATGCCAATAGCCTGAAGCAGTATCATAAGCCGGTGATTTACCTCATCGGAGGGCCTAAGGATATAGCTTACAGCAATGCCAATATCGATTTCGAATCCATCAATCATGTACCAGTGGTTTCGGTGAACTTCCCTGTGGGGCATGCCGGAACCTACAAACAACCCGAAGGTGGTGTATTGGGCAAAGTAGCATTGATGTGGCTCGATTGGCAGCTGAAAGGTAAGAAAGAAGCATCCAGATTCTTTCTTGATGCCGGCTGGCGCAAGAAAAATTTCCCGGAATGTGACTTTAAATCCAAGGGTCTGAAATAAAATGAAAGGATGATAGGAGAGCGTGGGTTCTAACAGATAGAGGGTGTTTTGTAAGCAGTATACAGCTTCACGTGTAAGATGTATACTGCTTCACAGGCAGGGCCACACACGTGCTTTGGTATAGTTCAATGCCTACGATAGTGTAAGCCAACACGTACTAATGCATAAGCTGAAACATTACTATGTGTAGCCCGAGACATGCTAAGACAATGTAAACCTGGCAATCTCAACATGTACGCTAAACACGCCAAGCAACTAATGATGTTCCAGGTATGAATATAGGAATAAAGTCCTATTCTTGTTTCATCCCTAAGTACTCCATCGGTGTCTTGCCAAATTCTGCCACGAAGCAACGGGTGAAGTAAGAAGCATTGGAAAAACCTACCATATACATAACTTCCGCCACGGAAAAGTTTCCATTTTGGAACAGTAAGGCGGCTTTTTTCAGACGAATGGAACGAATATATTCCACTGTAGACATGCCGGTGAGAGACTTTAACTTCCTGTAAAGCTGTTTCTGGGATATGCCCATGAGTCGGCTTAGCATCTCTACCGAGAGGTCGGAATTGTCTATATGCTCTTCGATGATTGTGGTAATTCGGAATAACAGCCTTTTCATCAATGGATATTTCGTCCCTTTAGTTCGGGTTGTTTGTATATGTTCAATGCGCATCTGTTGCTCCTAATTTTTTTTGTTTCTAAGCAATTGTCTTGATGCGTGCCACAAGAAGCGAGCTATCG
>ENA-OQIT01000302-OQIT01000302.1-human-gut-metagenome-genome-assembly--contig:-NODE-302-length-10498-cov-3.527914_pt1 | contig 10498 bp, 7 predicted proteins | sample MGYA00242587_ERZ504752 | MGnify/ENA primary metagenome ERZ504752 (study PRJEB26092, sample SAMD00036352) | human gut metagenome | host: Homo sapiens | study: EMG produced TPA metagenomics assembly of... | reverse complement strand
CAAATCCTCCATGTTGAGGTGCTTGTCTCCCGGCACCAGCTCCCGGCGGTCTATGCGGTAGGCATCTACCAGAAAGTCGAGGAAGTCCTGGGGCATGGCGCGGTCGTATACAAAACGGCACACGGCGCCTATCTTGCGTTTCTTTACCTTCTTCTTCACCTGCTCGATGATTTCGGAGGTATTGGCGGCATCGTCTATCAGAATATCCGCATCGCGTGAAATCTTGATGCAATAACTGCTGTCCACTTCATAACCGGGGAAGATGGTATCCAGATTGGCCTTGATGATGTCTTCAATGAACATCAGATAATAGTCTTTCCCCACCTTGGGCAGCTGGATGAAGCGCGGCACTTTGCTGTACGGCAGTTTCATCACGAAATACTGGATGCAGTTTGGAGAACTGGCGGGAGCTCCTTTCAGATGAAGCCGTACGGCCAGATAGAGACGGTTGTCGCGCAGGAATGAAATCACCTTGTCCTTGCTTACGGGCACCGGGGCCAGATAAGGGAATATCTCTTCGCGGAAGAAGCTGCGCACAAAGTCGCGGTGAAACGGTTCTACGTTGCGGCTTTGATAAAATATGATGTGATGTTTCCGCAGGGCGGGCAGTATCTTCTGTTCGTAGATGCGGATACGTTCCTCCAGTTGGCGATTGACTTCTTGGTTGATTTCATCTACCAGTTCGGCGGCAGACTGCATAGTCTCTTCATCGCTTTGCGAGGCTCCGGTGGCTATGGCCTTATGGTCGGCTACGCGTATCTTGTAGAATTCTTCCAGATTGGCTACGGTAAGCTGTTCATATTTGTTGCCGTACCATGTTTTCTGGAAAATTCTTCGACCTTCTTCGTATGAAGGCGCTTCCACCAAAGCTGTGATCTCTTCTTTCTTTAACTTATAATTTACAGGGATCAGCAGGGCATAAATACTTGCCGGATCCATGTTGTAATACCTTTTGGAACGCTGGATAAACTGCAGGTTCAGCATATCAAATTTCTCACCGTAAGTGCGGGTAATCTCTTCCAGATCTTTACCTTTAAACAGCTTCTTACGGATGTTCCAGATCTGGGTAAAATAGTACAGATCCAGTGCCATACCATAGTCGAAGAGAAGTGCTGTTTCATGTTCCTGGATCTTCGAAAGCGGGATATAAAATTCGTTTCCTTTGAGGCAGGAGATCAGTTCCTCCATGGTGGAACAGGTAGTGATCCGGTCTACATCAATATTGGAATGCAGACGGAAAAATTCACGGTACGGAGAAACATCTACAGGATCCGTGTCGCGGTGATCGAAAATATTTGTCATGACTTCCTTCAGTACACGGATTTCATATCGCTTGGAATACAGATCCAGAAATTTACGCTGCTCCGGGTTGGCAAAGTGATAAATTCTGGAGAAATTCTGGAATATGGATTTCTTCAGAAGCTTCTCAATCTGGCCACGGTGCAGGGTATTTTCATCCAGTGCATCCCACCTGGAAGAGTATTCCGGCATTCGCTTCAGATAGGCGGCTACCTGCGTGACATCGGAGAGTTGGAGGATTTCCTCGAACTGATCCATGGTAGTAAGCCTGCTCTGCATTGCGCGGATTTTCGTGGAAAGTCCGCTGTAGGAGAGTACGCCTCCCATTGTTTTTCACTTCCTTTCCTGATGTCATCTAGAGTGTGTCTGAGACAGATCTTTACATAGTTAGTATTTTCTCAAACAATTCTCTGGAAAGTTGTGAGTGCTGCTGTTCGTAATGAGCATCCAGTGAAGAAAAGGTAGCGTCTGTGTCTGCACGTAACTGTGCCAGGCGAGAATCTTTTTCTTCTTCCAGTTGCTGACGGATCCGTCGAATCTGCTCTGTTGTCCGGGACTCCAGCTGCTCGTCATAATTTTTACATTTCTGTTCTGCCTCTTCAGAAAGCTGTTGCTTTTGCCGGTCGCAGTCTTCCATGATGCGTTGGGCTGTAAGCTCGATTTCAGATAATTTGTTAAGTATCTGCTCCATCTTCAACCTCCTTAGTTGTCGAAATTTTACAAAAAAACCAGATTTACTATGCACAAAATAGTAATATCTGTTAGATATCATACACCCTTTTGTTTAAAAAAACCATCTAAATTTTTTTCAGAAATAAAAAAATTGTTATTTTTTTAGACAAGTTAAAGAAATCTCCTGCGAATATCTGTCCGGGATGTAATTGACGTTAGGAGTATGGTATGGTAGTTTATTGGTGGCAGGAAATTGCACGCACATCTTGCGTAAAGCATTTTTCAAACACGCTCTGGAGATATAAGAAAAGGAACAGGAGATTTTTATGAGATTAAGAAATATTCCGGGAGCTCAGGATGCAATTCTGGAGAGCCCTTATGTGGTGCAGGAGCCACAGACAAAGAAAGGACACTGGGGGGAGGTTTTTGCGAAAAAGCAGCCTCTTCATATTGAAGTAGGGATGGGAAAAGGAAGATTTCTTATGGATCTGGCCCGGCTGCATCCGGATATCAATTATATAGGAATTGAGATGTATGACAGCGTTCTTCTTCGCGCATTGCAGAAGAGGGAGGAACTGGAGGAGAATGGAGAGGTTTATTCTAATTTATTTTTTATGAGAGTGGATGCCAGACTTCTGCCGGAAATCTTTGAGAAAGGTGAAGTGGATAAGATTTATCTGAACTTCTCTGACCCCTGGCCCAAAGCCCGCCATGCAAAACGTCGCCTGACATCCAGAGAATTCTTGGCACGTTATGACCAGATTCTGGTTCCGGATGGAAAAGTGGAATTTAAGACAGATAATAAGGAACTGTTTGAATTTTCCCTGGAAGAAGTGGAGGAAGCCGGATGGAATCTGGAAGCTTCTACCTTTGATCTGCATCATAATGAAGAGATGGTACAGGGAAATGTTATGACAGAATATGAAGAGAAATTTTCTTCTATGGGAAATCCAATCTGTAAGATGGTGATTTCCAGAGAGTGTCACAGATAAAAAAGCAGAGCAATCATCTGGTTTATAGCAATTCCGTAGTGAAGTGGATTGCGATTATTCATTTGATTATCTATTGTGGCTGGCAGTGCATATTATAGTATAAGAAAATTTCGGGGCGCTTCGCGCCCCGAAGGAGTCAGCTGGTGAAACGAAAAAGTTCTTTCCATAATAAAATGCTACAATTCCGCTATGAACACAAAAACTTTGATAATACCTTCAGCCGCCTGCGGAAATCCGCAGAAGAGGTCAATAAAACACTTAACAAAATGTCCCAAAACGACGAAAAAAAGGAAAAATAAATGAAATAGAAAAAAAATCTGATTTTTTTTGAAAAAACCTATTGACATTTAAACGACTATTATATATAATATCACTTGCGTTGAGGGTGATGCAAAACTTCAACACAGAGAAAAACAAAAGAATATGCGCTTTTAGCTCAGTTGGTAGAGCACCTGACTCTTAATCAGGGTGTCCAGGGTTCGAACCCCTGAAGGCGCACTAAGAACACTGTTTTTGCGGACAAAGCGATTGCCGCGGGGACGGTGTTTTTTATGTTTTACGGAAAAGTGAAAAATAAGGTGTCTGGGAAATAGAGAGAAATGAAGTATTTACGCCCCTGCGGAGAAAGTTCCACAAGGGCGTAAAAGTATTTTATGCTACTGATACCGCTTAAAGAACACAGGGTCAAGCTGGTAAATATCTTCATGCAGGAGAGAAGACTGCTGTGCAAGATGCAGATAAACTCTCTTTATAACCAGTCATCACACTTTATACAAACCATCCTGATAACATTGAAATCCCTCCCTGTTGGAAAGAGTTGATGACATTGAATTTTTATAAGTCGGAAACATATAAGACATTGCAAGAAAAAGAAAAGGGTTTGTGAAAAGATTTTAACGCTTTTCGTATCAAAAGATGCACTATGGCTTCTGATTATGTTATACTCTATACTCAGTGTATTGTCGAAAGAAGAGGAATAAGTCAAATATCTGGGTTCCGGTCTGGTCAAAGGAGGTTACGGTATCGAATGAAAAAAATACTAAAAAGAACAGGAAAAATATTTTGCCTTTTCCTGCTGATCGTGGTGCTGGTAAATATACTTTCACCTCTTTTTTGCAGGAAACCGGACGAAACATATGTGGAAAGTCTGAGAAAGACAGAATTTACATCAGAGACAGCAGGCGTAGAAAGGATTTGCTGCATTGACGATAATGAAGAGGCACTTTTGTGGAGGCTTCGTATGATTGGCACTGCGAAGGAGAGCATTGTACTGTCTACCTTTGACTTACGCGCGGATGATAATGGCACTAAAATTCTTGCCGCATTGAATTGCGCTGCGGCAAGAGGTGTGAAGATTCAGTTATTGATCGATGGAATTTATCAGCAACTGTTTCTGGCTGGAAGCAGCGATTTCCAGGCTCTGGCATCATATGAGAATGTGGAAGTGGGAGTTTACAATCCGGTGACACCGGTCAATCTGTTTAAGGTGAATTATCGCATGCATGATAAATATCTGATCGTGGATGAGAAAATGTATCTGCTGGGCGGACGCAACAGCAATGATATCTTTCTGGGGGATCAGACAAAAGGCATTAATGAAGACAGAGATATCCTGGTGTATGATACATCAGAAGGACAGGGAGAGTCTCTGAACCAGCTTGAGGATTATTTCCATAAAATATGGAAGGAAAGCTGTGTGAGCATTAAAAACGGCAAACAATCTTCCAGATATACGGATGCATACCGGCACATGGAAGAAATTTACATATCTCTGCTGAAAAGGTACAATGATATAGAAACCTACAGTGACATGGGAAAAGGATACGATAGAAGCAAACAAGATCACTCTGATCAATAATGGAATTGAGGCGGGACGAAAAACACCGCAGGTTCTCCAGACAATTCAGTATCTTACTGAAAATGCAGATCATGTAATAATACAGACTCCTTATGTGATCTGTAATGGTTACATGTATGATGTATTGCAGGGGATTTCAGATCATGCAAAGCTTCAGATCGTGCTGAATGCAGTGGAAAAAGGCTCTAATCCATGGGGCTGTACAGATTATCTTAATCAGAAAAAGAAAATTCTGGAAACAGGGGCAGATGTGTATGAACTGATGAATGATTATCCGGTTCATACAAAAGCTGTGCTGATAAATGACCGTCTGTCAGTAGTAGGTTCCTATAATCTGGATATGCGAAGTACTTATCTGGATACGGAACTGATGCTGGTAATTGACAGCGAAAAACTGAATCAGCAGATTCACGAAACAGAATCAGATTATATGGAAAAAAGCAAAGAGGTACTTGCAAACGGTCAGGAAACCGAAGGCGCAAAGTACCAGGGGAAAGTGTTGAATCGGAAAAAGAAGTTATACTACGGCGTGCTCAGGATTATCATTCGTCCTCTTCGGCAGCTGCTTTAGAGTGTGTTTGGAAAATCATTCCCAAAATCTCCTGCAAATTGTGACGCACATCTTGCGTAAAGCATTTTTCAGACACGTTCTAGAAAATAATATCACAAGTATATGTCATATAAATGTTCAGTAGCTGAAAAAAGGCGTTGTCAATCAGACTGCAGAAGATTAAAATAGACATAAAAGCAGCTGTTACAACTGTTGTTGATGTAAAGGAGGAAAAGCTTTTATGAACTTAAAGAAATTTGTGCTGGAAGGTAATCCTGTATGCAGAAAGGAAGCTGTGATCGTGGGCGATCATTTCAGGATTACAATGCTGACAACTGCCCTGATCCGTTTTGAGTACAGCGAAGACGGAGGATTTGAGGACAGAGCAACACAGATGGTATGCAATCGTGATTTCCCGGTGCCGGAATTCAGGGTGAGCGATGGCGGTGAGGAATTACATATTTACACCAAAGACCTGGAAATCCACTATGACAGACAGAAATTTTCTCCAAGCGGTCTGATGATACGTGTAGCGGGTGGAAAAGCCAGCGAGCGAGTGTGGCATTATGGTGATGAACCAAAAGATCTGCTGGGAACAGCCAGAACCCTGGATGAGGCAGACGGTGAGATTCCGCTGAGTCATGGAATTATGTCCAGAAACGGTTTTTCAGTGCTGGATGATTCCCACACAATGGCTATGGGCGAAGATGGAATGGTAGAGCCACGTCAGGGAAACAGAGCAGTACTTTTATTTCTTTGGATATGGTCACAGATATGTGGAATGTCTGCAGGATTTTTACAAATTATGTGGAAAAACACCTCTGCTTCCAAGATATACGTTCGGAAACTGGTGGAGCAGATATCATAAATATACAGAGACAGAGTACAAAGAACTGGTAGAGCGTTTTGAGAAAGAAGAAGTGCCATTTTCTGTTGCAGTTGTAGATATGGACTGGCATCTGGTAGAGGATGTACCTCCTGTATATGGAAGCGGATGGACAGGATATACCTGGAATAAGAAGTTTTTCCCCAATCCGCCTGAATTTATGGACTGGCTGCACAAACATGGATATAAGATCACACTGAACGTACATCCGGCAGATGGAGTGCGTGCTTATGAAGAAGCCTATCCGAGAGTTGCAGAGAAGATGGGAATTGATCCTGCAAGTAAGGAACCGGTACTTTTTGATATGACAGATCCGAAATTCATTGAGACATATTTTGAGGAACTGCATCATCCGATGGAAGAAGAGGGAGTAGACTTCTGGTGGCTTGACTGGCAGCAGGGAACTGTAACCAAGGTTCCGGGACTGGATCCGCTCTGGATGCTGAACCACTATCACTATCTGGACAGCAAGTGGAAAGGAAAACGTGCGCTGACTTTCTCAAGATATGCAGGTCCAGGAAGCCACAGATACCCGGTTGGTTTTTCAGGTGATACGTTCATTACCTGGGAGAGTCTGAAATTCCAGCCATATTTCACAGCAAATGCCAGCAACATCGGTTTTGGATGGTGGAGTCATGATATCGGTGGACATATGTTTGGATACAGAGACGACGAGCTCACTGCAAGGTGGGTACAGCTTGGAGTCTTTTCACCAATGAATCGTCTGCACAGCACAGATAACCCGTTTAATGGAAAAGAACCGTGGAAATACAACCAGATTGTAGAAACAGTAATGAAGAATTTCCTGAAACTGCGTCATAAGCTAGTTCCGTATCTTTACACCATGAACCGTCGTGCAAGCAGAGCGGGACTGCCGCTGGTACAGCCGATGTATTATCTGGAGCCGGAGCGTGAGGAAACCTATGAAGTACCGAACAACTATTATTTCGGCACAGAGATGATGGTATCTCCAATCACAGATAAGCTGGATCCGGTAACAGGACTTGCAGGCGCAAAGACATGGATTCCGCAGGGAATCTGGTATGATTTCTTTAACGGAAGAGCATATAAGGGCGGCAGAAAAGTGGATCTCTGGAGAGATATTTATGAGATGCCGGTACTTGTGCGTGAAGGCAGCATCATTCCACTGAAGGACATGGAAGGATATGATAATTCCATTGAGAATCCTGAGAAACTGGAAGTACTTGTATATCCTGGAGAATCAGGAGAATTTGTACTCTGGGAAGACGGTGGGGACACACCGGAAGACCTGGATGAGAATTGGGTATCCACCAGAATGACGAAGACTGCAGATGAGAATGGAACAGTATTTATTGTAGAAGCTGCACAGGGAAATACAGCAGTGATCCCGCAGAAACGTTCCTGGAAGATCCGCTTCTGCAACATTCAGGACAAACCGCAGGAGGTTACTGTAAACGGACAGGTATATAAGGATGCAGAGTTCGCAGAGGATAAGAAGCTTCATGGAACAATAGTGATCCTCAAGGATGTGCCGGCAGATGCACAGGTGAAGGTTACTTTTGCGGCAGATGCAGCTGTTTATCAGAGAGATTATGCAGAAGAGGTCTATGAGATTCTGGAAAAAGCACAGATTACCTATGCACAGAAGACAGAGGTTTATAAAGTAGTGAAAGAGCTGGGCACAGAGGCAGTGCCAGTTCTGGTATCCATGAATTTGAATCCGTCATTGCTTGGGGTACTGATGGAGATTCTTACAATGGGAATTTAACCGAATCAAGCTAGTGTGCCAACAAGTTGATTTCTCGAACAATCTTGCGTCTAAATTTCTTATTTCCGCGTTGTCGTCGGTCGCCGTAGCCACCGCTACGCCTCCTTCCTCCGCCTTGAAATAAGAAAATTTATCCTGCAAGATTGTTTCAAGAATCAACTTGTCGGCACACTAGTTCTCTGCGGTAACACAAAAATCCCGCTCACAGTTGTGTCTTACTGTGAGCGGGATTTCACATTTTAAAAGAAGGAGTGCCGGATCTTGCGATCCGGCAAGTATGAAAAAGAAAAAGTTTTATTATAAATAAAGCGTTTGCTTTATTTGCTTATTAATATACAGGGAAAATGTGTGCAAAATGTGATGGACTGTTGAAGAAATTGTGATTAAATTACTAAAAAACTTAATAAAAAGAAAAAAAGACCTGCAAAGGTCTGTAAAAAGAAGGAGGGCCGGACCTTGCGGCCCGGCATAAGTATGAAAAAGAAAAAAGTTAAAAATCTATGTGAAAAAGCATTTGCAACCTGTTTGTAAAGCATTTGCTTTATTTGCTTATTAATATACAGGGAATTTGTGAGCAAAATGTGATGGACTGTTGAAAAAAACGTGATTAAATTCTAAAAAACTTATAAACTGGCAGGAAGAAAACACAAGGTGGAAAACTGAAAATAAGCATTGTAAAAATCCGAACTGTAATTTATAATAAAATTCAATGGTAACGGTTCAATATCTTTACAGTTACAAATAATGAGAAACAAGGAGGAAAACATGAAAAGAGAAACAGTCGTCGTACTGGATTTCGGCGGTCAGTACAATCAGCTGGTTGCCAGACGTGTGAGAGAATGTAACGTATACTGCGAAATCTATTCATACAAGACCGATCTTGAGAAAATCAAGGCAATGAATCCTAAGGGAATCATCCTTACCGGTGGTCCGAACAGCTGCTATGAGGCAGATTCACCTACATGCAATAAAGAATTATTTGAGCTTGGTATTCCTGTTCTGGGACTCTGCTATGGCGCACAGCTTATGATGCATGTTCTGGGCGGAAAAGTTGAGAAAGCAGATGTGAGCGAATATGGAAAGACAGAGGTTCTGGTAGATAAGACAGATTCCAAAATCTTCAAAGACGTATCTGATAAAACAATCTGCTGGATGAGCCACACAGATTACATTTCCCAGGTTGCACCAGGATTTGAGATTGCTGCTCACACAGCAGACTGTCCGGTAGCAACTGCACAGAATGAGGAGAAGAAGCTGTATGCGATCCAGTTCCATCCGGAAGTGCTTCATACAGTAGAAGGAAAGAAGATGCTTTCCAACTTCGTACTTGGTGTATGCGGATGTGCCGGAGACTGGAAAATGGATGCCTTTGTTGAGCACACTATCAGAGAAATCCGCGAGAAGGTCGGGGATGGAAAAGTTCTTCTTGCCCTGTCAGGTGGTGTTGACTCTTCCGTTGCAGCAGGACTTCTTTCCAGAGCAATCGGCAAGCAGCTTACCTGTGTATTTGTAGATCATGGTCTTCTTCGTAAAGATGAGGGAGATGAGGTTGAGGGTGTATTCGGACCAAACGGCCAGTTTGACCTGAACTTTATCCGCGTTAATGCACAGCAGAGATACTATGACAAGCTGGCAGGTGTTACAGAGCCTGAAGCAAAACGTAAGATCATCGGTGAAGAATTTATCCGTATTTTTGAAGAAGAGGCCAAGAAGATTGGTGCGGTAGATTTCCTGGCACAGGGAACTATTTATCCGGATGTTGTAGAGAGTGGTCTGGGCGGAGAGTCCGCAGTGATCAAATCTCACCACAATGTAGGCGGACTTCCGGATTTCGTTGATTTTAAAGAAATCATTGAGCCGCTTCGTGATCTTTTCAAGGATGAGGTTCGTAAAGCAGGTCTGGAGCTTGGAATTCCGGAGAGACTGGTATTCCGTCAGCCATTCCCGGGACCGGGACTTGGAATCCGTATTATCGGTGAAGTTACTGCAGAGAAGGTTCGTATTGTACAGGATGCAGATTTCATTTATCGTGAAGAGGTAGACAATGCTGCAGCTGAGTATAAGAAAGAACATGGTGAAGATCCTTCATGGATGCCGAACCAGTACTTTGCAGCACTGACAAATATGCGAAGTGTAGGCGTTATGGGTGACTTCAGAACTTATGATTACGCTGTAGCGCTCCGCGCAGTGAAGACTATCGACTTCATGACAGCCGAATCTGCTGAGATTCCGTATGCAGTACTGAATAAGGTTATGAACCGCATTATTAACGAAGTTAAGGGCGTTAACCGCGTATTCTATGACCTGACCAGCAAGCCGCCGGGTACGATTGAGTTTGAATAGTTGGAGCTGTTCAGATGCAGGTTTTTTTGCCACTTTTTATGCGATTTCTTTTGATGATTTCCGGCTCCCGAAAGGTAACGGTGAAGCGGGAAAATATGGAAACAGAGCATAAGTAAGACAAAAAGAAAGATAGAAAAAGAAATTAAAT
>ENA-OQIT01000300-OQIT01000300.1-human-gut-metagenome-genome-assembly--contig:-NODE-300-length-10537-cov-3.136407_pt1 | contig 10537 bp, 11 predicted proteins | sample MGYA00242587_ERZ504752 | MGnify/ENA primary metagenome ERZ504752 (study PRJEB26092, sample SAMD00036352) | human gut metagenome | host: Homo sapiens | study: EMG produced TPA metagenomics assembly of... | reverse complement strand
GGCCAATAAGCCGAATACTGAGACTGCCGACACACCTTTCCGAGTGATGCTTGAAAATCGGTACACGGATGGTCACGGCGCGTCACAGGGGTAAGAAAAAGTAGTTCTTCGTATGGTAATCAGAAAGGCCTCTGCTTTAGCCAAGAACGTGTTTCCATTCAGAAATCTCGTATGCTGACTGCAAATCCATTGATTTTACGGTGCATTTTTGGGGGGCAGGATGGCAGAATCCGGATTTTCTCAAATACAGGGTTCTGCCAGGCCACCTAAAAGAGAGGTTGAAAATGGCTTAAAAACTTTTCCTTAGAGACAGGAATAGGGGGAAAGGTTTCATGGAAGTCTGGCTGTCGGGTTTAATGCTTTCACTAATCCCGGCAGCCTTTTTCTTTCTATAAGGCAATCACAATTCATGCGTATTTTACATTACACCTCACCAACATTGACGGCGAGCCGGGATTGTGTCAATTAGTTTTTCGACAAAAATTAAAATCTTGTCCGTTTGGCAGCCGGCTATGATATCAGACAGCTGATCCTCTTCTGGATTGAAAAGATGATCCATATTCATGTAACGTCTGGCTCCCCAGCTTGTTGCTGCTACATGACGCAGTCTGGCACATACGAGCATCAAGGCGCTCTGCCCGTCAGGAAAAGCGCCGATCGCTTTTGTACGGCGTTTAATCTCACGGTTGAGACGCTCAATCGCGTTATTGGTCCGGAGCCGGGTCCAATGCTGCGTAGGAAAATCCATATAGGTCAAGGTTTCCTCGATTCCGTCCTCCACCTTTTTGGCAGCTTTGGCAAGCTTCATAGACCGGAGTTTTTCCGATACCTGGAGCGCTTTTTCACGAGCAGCATCCTTGCTCTCCTGTGCATGGATCGCCTTGAGCATAAGCGCTACTGTTTTCATCTTGTTACGGGGCGTAACAGAAAATATATTTCTGTAAAAATGAACTGTACAACGCTGATATCTGGCATCCGGAAAGACTTCTGGAATCGTTTCAAGCATGCCGAGGTTCTTGTCGCCAATGATCAATCGAACACCAGTAAGCCCGCGTTCCTTCAGCCATACGAAGAAAGAACGCCAGCTTTCACGATCTTCCTTCATCCCTTCAGCGGCACCAAGGATCTCCCGGCAGCCATCCTGGCTGACGCCAATGGCAACAAGAACAGAAACATTCTGGATTTCGCCGCCCCAGCTGCGTTTCAGGTAAACGCCATCTACGTAAACATAAGGATAGCTTCCAGAAAGCGGACGGGTACGCCAGGTTTCGATATGTTCATAAGCCTTTTTGTTCAGGTTACTGATGGTTCCAGGAGATACTTTTGTTCCCCATAAAGCCTCGGTGATATCCTCAACGCGGCGTACAGAAACACCGGCCAGATACATCTCAATCAGAGCTTCTTCCACGGAAGATTCTCTGCGGCGATATCTTTCAATAATGGCCGTCTCGAAAGGAATGCCCTTGAGTTTTGGAACTTTCAGCTCCACTTCGCCTGCAGCTGTATGGAGATTCCGTTTATAATGGCCGGAACGATATCCCTGGCGATCAGAAGAACGCTCATACTTTTCAGCGTTAACTAATTCGTCGGCTTCCTTATCAAGCAGGGCATTTAAAGTCTCTTCAACACTGCTGCGGACAAGATCCTTTAAATCGTGCTTTATTAAATCCTCATTTAGCTGTATAATCTTATCAGACATGGTTTTATAGCCTCCTTTGATAGATTTGGTTGTGGTGACTTAATTTTACCAAACGGCTATAGACCATGTCTATTTTTATGAAATTGATTTTGCGAAATTAATTATACGTCATCTTGTGGGAATGGGTGTTCCTGCAACGGCAGCTTTGATTATATATGAATTTGGAAATCCTGAAACTTAAACAATCCATTTCCCTGTTTGAGTTTTCCAGCTTTCTCTAATTGTGCAAATCCGGCTTCAATATCAGCTATCAAAGAAACGGGAATATCCAACTGATGGTGTCCGGGCAGAACTTTTTTTATATTATATTTCCGTATTCGCTTTATAGATTGATAGAATAGTTGCGGGTCGGTAGTGGGGTAAAATGCGTCCAGGCTTCCCTTGTATATCAAATCCCCGGAATACAAATAGTTTCGTTCTGGTTCGTAAAAGCAACAATGTCCGGGAGAATGTCCCGGCGTGTGAACAACTTGAATTTCCCGCCCGCCTAAATTTAGAAAATCGCCATCATGTAAAATTCTTTGTGGGATACCTTGAAAAATCCGATAAGCGTTAATATCAAAATCTCTTGGAAAATCACAAGGAAGCCTTGTCAAATTATTCTTCACAACTTGCAACGGTATCGGAAACCTGACCGATAGCCAGTCCTTTTCTGCTTCATGTACGGCGATATTATCAAAATACTTATGCCCGCCAATGTGATCCCAATGAACATGAGTTGTAACTGTCATAACAGGCAACTTTGTCAGAGAGTCCACAATTCTACTGATGTTGGAAACGCCTAAACCTGTATCAATGAGAATAGCATATTTTTCTCCACATAATAGATAACAATGTGTTTCTTCCCAGTGCTTGTATTCGCTAATAGAGAATGTATCACGGTCTATTTGCTCAATGGTAAACCAATTATCCATTCCGCATAATTACCTCCAGCAACTGAATTTCCAGTTAAAACCACTTTGCATTTTCATCTCTGAAATGTGGTATATTGCCATCTTTATAAGGGTCATACCGATTTTCGTTACAACCAAATTCTTTTAAGAGAGCAATCTTGCCATCTGGCGTCCATTCTATCAGTGACATTCCATCAAACGCTTCTACGTTACCGGCGTCCATCTTATTTTTGAAATACCATTCAACAATGGTTTGATTGCCTTTATGGAAAAATTGCTTGATGTCCCATTGCAAGACAGTTCCACGGGTATTCCATTCTTCAAACCAAAGTTTTATTTTCTTGGAGCCGTGGTACTCTGGCCCCCAACTTTCAATATATACGGCATTATTAGAAAATACATTAAACATACCCAAATCTTTTTTTGTCAAGCCACATATCAAACCAAAGTCTGATAATTCTTTCTCTATTGTCCATTTCGCAGCGCCTTCCTTGTCAATTTAATATTTCAGCGTCTTTGTCCTGCTCTAATTCAATCACATCCAAAATATCACATTTTAGGGCTTCGCAGATACGAACCAGTGTTTCTATACTGATATTTTTACCTTTACCCATGTTGGCAATCATATTTGTGGTAAGACCGGCGGCAAGCCGCAAGTCCTCTTTCCTCATATTACGCTCAACCAGCGTGTGCCAGAGGGGTTTATAGCTTATGTGCATTTATCCTCCTGCCTTTCTCCCGGTTCCGGGGTTCCTGTCCCCATTATATCAAAGTTCTTGCTATTCCACAAACATTTCTTGACACAATCGCCGGTTCCGTCTGGATTGTGCTTTTCCTTTCTTTTCTTGATTACATCTACTTAGCCATAAGTTGCTTCATGCCCTGACTCTTTGCTTATGTGTGATAAAGAAGTAATAGAAGTGTAAAAAATTTTTGCCGTTCCTATCCGGCACTTGGCCATTGTGTCGGATAGGTCGGGCGTTAGGCTTCGGGCAAGTCAATCTTGCCGACAAAGCTGTAATAAATCTCAATGTCCTGCCTGCGGGTGCCGTTCTCGTCATAGCTGCACTCATGCACGACGATTTTCTCAATCATCTCCCGCAAGAGGGTGGGGGTCAATTCCTCAAAGGCAAGGTGCTTTCGGACGATACCCATAAACTTTTCCGCGTTGACGGTGGCGGCCTGCGACTTGTCCAGTTCCTCCTGCAAAGCGGCGGCGCGGTCTTTCAGTTCCCGCTGTTCCTGCTCATAGTCTGCCGACAGTTCCATGAAACGCTCGTCGCTGATTTTGCCGTTCACATTGTCCTCATACAGCCGCTTGATAATGCGGCTCACTTCGGAAATGCGCTCCTGCGCCTGTTCAAGCTGCTTGGTGGCTGCGGCGGTCTTTCTCTTGCCGCCGATCTCGTTCTGCTGGATAAGCAGCTTCACAAAGCGGCTCTCATGCTTGGCGGCATACTCGGTCACTTGCCGGAGATTGGAGAGGACACCGGCGGTCAACAGGTCGGTGCGGATAAAGTGCGCCGTACAGTCGCGGGTGCGCTTCTTGTAGCTGCCGCAGATGTAACAGTCCTGCTTGCGGGTTTTGTTCTGATACCGCTGCTGGTACATCACATGGCCGCAGTCGGCGCAGAACAGCATACCGGAGAACAGCCCCACTTCATCATAGCGGTTCGGGCGTTTGCGCTGCTTGCGTAACTCCTGCACACGCTCCCATGTTTCCGTGTCGATAATCGGCTCATGGTGGTTCGGGAAAATGGCCTGCTTCTCCACGGGGTTCTCTACACTGTGCTTGACCTTGTAAGAGGGCTTCTCTGTCTTGAAGTTTACCAGACAGCCGGTGTACTCCCGGTTTTCGAGGATATGAACGACGGTGTTTGTCGCCCATTTGCACTCATAGCCGGGGTGGTAGCGGCGGGTGCTGCCCGTCCTGCGGTATTCCAGCGTCCCCGGCGTGGGGATTTGCTGCTCCGTAAGCATACGGGCAATCTTGGTCGGGCCGTTCCCGGCAAGGCAAAGCTGGTATATCTGCTGGACAACCGGCGCGGTTTCCACGTCAACGAGATAGTTCTCGTCCTCGTCCATGAGGTAGCCATAGACCGGCTTGCTGGTAACGGGCTTGCCGCTCATGCCTTTTGCTCTCTTAACTGCCTTGATTTTCTTGCTCGTATCTCTCACCAGCCATTCGTTGAACAGATTTCGCAGAGGGGTAAAATCGTTGTCCATGCCGCCGTTTGCGCTGTCCACATTGTCGTTGACAGCGATAAACCGCACGCCCTTTTGGGGGAACAGCATTTCCGTGTAAAATCCCACCTGCAAGTAGTTTCGCCCTAACCGGCTCATGTCCTTGACGATGACCGTACCCACTTTCCCGGCTTCAATGTCTGCAAGCATGGCTTGAAAACCGGGGCGCTGGAAGTTCGCGCCGGAAAAGCCGTCGTCGGTGTACCAGCGCAGATTGGTAAAGCCATTCTGCTTGGCGTAGGTTTCCAAAATACGCTTTTGGTTGGAAATGGAATTGCTCTCGCCTTGCAATTCGTCCTCATGGGACAATCTCGGATAAAGGGCGGTAATGAGGTTTTGGGTGGCTTGTCTTAACATAAAATCCTCCGTTTCCGACAGCCAGCCCCACTATTCCGTAGCTTTATTGTACCACGGAATAGCGGGGGCTGTATAGCGGCAAAAGTGTAAAATCTGCTTCTTTATGATTTGTCAAATTTCCGGTTTTTGTGTAGCAGCGGCTTCCGCTTCCAGTACCCGCGCCATTTTGTCGGCGGCGGTGGTCGTGGTATCTTTCTTGAAATAGCCGAACACGACAAGGACGGAATTGCCCATGCGGATTTCCGTCACGCAGTCGGGGCGGCGGGCTGTGCGGGTGTCGTGCTGCTTGTTATCTGCCATAGGCAATACTCCTTTCAGTCGGTAATCAGTTTCTTCATGCTCTCCATTTTCCGCTGCGCGGCTTCCTGCCGGAAGTTGTCGCCGGTAAAGCGTACCGGGACGCACATGGAAATCAGGCGGTCATAAATCCGGGAATGTGCGGTGTCCTCTGGGTTCCGCAGGTCGTCCAGCGTGAGGTTGGTCGTGACGATCAGCGGCTTGCCGCTGCGGTAACGGCTGTCAATCACATTGAAAACCTGTTCCAGCCCGTACTCGGTGCCGCGCTCCATGCCGAAGTCGTCAAGGATAAGCAGCGGATAGCGGCAAAGGCGGGAAATGTACTCGTTGCGGTTCTCAAAGCTGGCGGCAAGGTCGTTGAGGATAAGGGCAAAATTCGTCATGTGGACGGGGATTTCTTTCTCCATGAGGGCGTTTGCGATACAGCCCGCAAGGTAGCTTTTCCCGGTTCCCACGCCGCCCCAGAACAGGCAGCCGATATTGTCGGTTCGCATATCCTCCCAATGCTCCACATACCGGCGGGCAATCCCGGCCTGCGGGTTCCTGCCGTTGTCGTTCTCAAAAGTCCAGTCCCGCATGGTGGGGTCGGTAAAGCCCCGGCGTTTCAGTTCCTCCACGGTGTCAAGGTGCCTGCGCCGCTTCTCGGCGGCCTCCCGTTCCTCGCGGGCGGCTCTCTGGCAGTCGCACTCTGCCGGGTGACGGTCACGGCCAAAGATAGCGGCCTTATCCGGCGCAAAATAGGCTTCTTTCGGCTTGCGGCACTTGCCGCAGTACAGTAAACCGTCCTCGCCGGTGTAGTCCTCCGGCTCCGGGATGGTGGTCGTCATATTCTCCAAAACAGCGTTGATTTCGTTCTTCATAAACTCTCGCCCTCCTTGCATGAGTAGTCTGGTATGCCCTTTTTAGGGGCTTCCTTTTTGTCGTTCCCCGCCCATATCCGCAGGGCGGCGGCATAGTTCTGGTAGCTTTTCCCGTTGGCGGCAAGGTAGCGGCTCATTTCCTCGATGAACCGTTCCAGCCTGTCGGGGTACTCTGCCTGCAACTCGTCGTATTCGGTCTGTGACAGAAAAATATTCTGGTATCGGCCATAGGGCGCGGGCGGCTCCCCACTCACTCCCTTTGTTTGGCTCTCTGTAAGGTTGTTTATAGTAGTTTGGTTAGGGGACGGTTTTCCGACCATCATAAGGTCGGTTTTCTGACCATCAGTTGGTCGGTTTTCCGGCTCTATGAGGGTCGGTTTTCCGGCCATCAGTTGGTCGGAAAACTGTACCTGTGGCACACGCGGCACTTTCACATACAGTCGGTTCGGTGCGGAGAAGCCGCCCCGTTCCCGTTCCAGCAGCCCCGCCATGTCCAGTTCATTCAGCGCCCCCTTTATGGTGGTGCTGCCTTTATCCAGTATTTCGGCTATCTCCGCGATGGGATAGATAATATAAATCCTGCCCTCGCCGTCCTGCCACTTGTTCTTCTGGGAGAGGGTGGAGCGGTCTAACAGCAGCGCATAGAGCAGCTTGGCGGTCTGGGAAATCTCCATTTTCAGCAGGAAACGGGGATAGGGCAGATAGGCGGGCAGCTTCGTGTCTGCCATGATATAATCAGCGATAGGATCACCTCCCTGTGTTCGGGTTGATTTTGGCGTATTGTCACGCATTAAAACGCCGTTTCCGGGGGAAAAGGATAAATGTATCGCGTACCCTTTGACACCCACGAAAAAAGCCTTGATTTATGCGGGTTTGAAAGGCTCTAAAGCGTGACATCTCTGCCTTTGTTTCCGCTTTCTCTCGGCGGCTTTGATTTTCTTCATGCGCCCGGCGCAGTCGGGGCAGTATTTTCCCCGGTTGGATTTGGGGACAAAGGCCGCCCCGCAGACGGCACACCGTTTCCGGCTTCCCCGGCACAAGAGGGCTGCGGCCAGCTCCCCGTCAAGGGGCAGGACAGCCACACGGAACCAGTGGCACATGAGGGAAAAGGAAATGCTCTGGACGCACACGCAAGGCTCCCCGTCGTCCAATAGCAGGCAGTTCCCCTCATCGTAGTTACAGCACTCATGTACCAGCCGCCGCGCCCGCCGGTGCTGGCGGTAGTCCATGCGGGGCAGGTTATCGCTCATGGCTCTGCTCCTTTCTGCGGTGGGGTTCCTCCCGGCGCAAAATCTGGTCGATGTTCCGCTTGACGGTCTGCAACTCCGCATACCGCTGCTTCTGTTCGTGGTAGGTGTTATACAGGCCGGATTTCTTGGAAACAAGCTGCTCGATCTCGGCCTGCAACGCTTTCCGGGCGGGCAGCTTGGTAATGCCATGCTCCCGGAAATACCGGGCGGCTGCGTCGGCTATGATAAAATCGCTCTCATGCGCCTGCCGGTATGCGGCGCGGGCTTTCTCGGATTTCTGCGCTTTCAGCCCGTCGCGGGCGGGCTTGGTCTTGGCATAGGCAAGTACCTGCCGCTGCAACTCCTTTTTCCCTTGTAGCTTCGTTTCCAGTGCTTTCAGTTCGCCGCTGGTCTGGCGCATTTCCTGATAGGCGGTATCAACGGCGGCTTCTAACTGCTCCGGGGAAGTGAAGCCGTATTCCTGATACACATTCAGCGTCGCGGCCATCTGTTTGAGGTTGTGCATGGTCGCCCAGCGTTCATAGCCCCGGCCTTTGCCCTCGGCCATTTTCTGCTCAATGTCCACAAGCCGCTGCACTCCGTCCTGTTTCGGGGCGGCTATCTCGGCTCTGGCAACCTGCAAGCGGTCTTTTATGGTGCGTGGGGGATCGGGGGATCTGGCTGGCGCTTCGGCTGCTCTGGCGGCGTTTTGCTCTAAAACGGCAAAGACAGCGGCGCGGTCAAAATCGTCGCCCAGCTTCCGGGCGGTAATTGGCTTTGTCCTGTCCGGCGTGAGGTAGGAAAGCCGCCCCCGGCTCTCCTTGACGGTCACACCCTCCTGCAGCAACAGAGAGGAAAACTCGTCAAAGCTGGCGGCGGTGGCAAGGGCTTTCCGTAGGGTCTGCCGCAGCTTCTCCTTGTTCGTTTCAAACTTGGTCTGCCGGGGCGTGATACTATCGGCAATCATGGGGGCGTTCTGCTTGTCCAGCGCGGCCTGTCCCTTTTTCTGCGCCCAATACTCCCGGTCTGTGACGCGGTTCTTGCTGCCGTTCAAGAGGTCGATTTGGTAAAGCCCCTCCCGGTGGCACATCTCCATGACTTCGGATTTGAAATAGCGCATGGCCGCGTCGGTGCAGCGGTGCTTGCAGCCGGCCTTTGTATCGGCTGGCCTGTCCATGTAGGGCAGGAACGGCACTTCCTCAATCCGCAGGCTGTTAATGACGATATGCACATGAATGTTGCCGCTGTGGTTATGCCCGTCCGGGTGGGTGCATACAAGGGCTTGGTGGCCGGGGAAATGCTCGGCGCAAAACTTCTCGCCCAATGCCTGCGCCCGGTCTACGGTCAAGCCGTTGTCCGGCCCGTCCCGTGGGTCAAAGCTGATGATATAGTGGTGGCTTTTCACATCTTCGCGCCGCTGGTTCTTCCCGTAGCGGAGATTTGCCCGCATACAGGCAACGGCAAAATCCTCGCCGCCGCAGTTCAGCGTGGACAGCCGGTAGTCCTCGCGGGGGATAAGCCTGCCGGTTTCATCAAGGACGGGCTTCATGGTAAACTCGTCATGCTCGAAAAGCAGGTATTGTTCAGCGGCTCCGTAGTCGGCGTTTTTAGAGTTGATATGCTTGAGTGTTGCCAACCGCGTCACCTACTTTCTTGAGGACTTCATACTTGAGGGCGGCAAGGTCGGCTATGGCGGCGCGTACCTCGCCGGAAAGGGTGTTGTAGGGTACGCCGTATTCGTTCAGATACCGGGCAATCTGATTGAGGTTGCCGCCGATCCTGCCGTACTCGGCTGTCAGCTTCCCGACAGCGGAAAGCAACTCGTCATTGACCGACGACACATGGACAACCGGGCGTATGGTCGCCCGCCGTATCGCCTGCCGGAGAAATTCGGACTGGCTGATACCATAGGGCGCAAGCCGCGCTGTGAAGTCGGCATACTCATCTTCGGACAGCCGGGTTTTCACAACGCGGCTGCGGTGGGGCGTGTTGTATTTCTTTCGCATGGTGTGACCTCCTTTCTCGCCCGTAAGGGCGCATGAGCAGGGTTTGGGGAAGGCACTCCCCAACAAGTTTCCCGCGAGGGGCAAAACTGCAGAATTGCGGATTTTGGCACCGTGGTAGAAACTTGCTCTCCGTGACTGCAAACTTTCTCTCACTTCCGTCCGCCACTTTTTTGGAAAACTGCAACCACAAAAGTTTGTTTCTCTTTTTCTGCTACTACTAATCCTGTAAAGGGCATTCCTGCCCGCTTTCGCTAAAATGACACCGGACGCAGTGGTTTCTACCCGGTGTTGGAGAAATCCTTTCTCTTTGCCCTCTACTACGGGTAAATGCTCCAAATGCCAAACACCAGGGCAGAAAAATTCCCTCCTCGCTTACTACTACAACCGGCAGGGGGCAAAATGGCCGGGAGCGGAGCCGGACAACAAAAAAAGCAGTAAATCTTTTTCAAGACTTACTGCTTTCGCTGGCCGCGTCGGTGGCGGCTGGTATTCAGTTTTTATGACTTGTCCGGTGGTTCGTCAAGCCGGAACTTGAATTGACAGTCAATTAACCGCTGCTTTACATAGTCCTCCACCTCGGCGTTGACCTGCCCGTTCACTTTTGAGAAATAGCGGATATATCCGGCGTAGTGGAGCAGGACAGCGTTCACGGCTTCTGGGTCGCCCTCACGGGCTTTGAGGATTGTTTCATAGGGGAGAAGTCTACTCATACCGGCTCACCCCCATTTCTTCGCGTAGCCGCTGCAAGGCAAGCTGGATATGCCGCCCCGCTGTGCTGCGTGACCGGCCAATACACGCGCCGATCACGCGCTGCGGCTGGCGCAGAAAGTAATAGCGCAGGATTTCTTCCCGCGTCTGCTCCGGCAAAACAGAGATCGCGTCGGCAAGGGCGGCGTTGCAGAGCAGGACGGTCTGACCGCAGACGGTAAATGGGTATTCCTCGTCCGGCTCC
>ENA-OQIT01000299-OQIT01000299.1-human-gut-metagenome-genome-assembly--contig:-NODE-299-length-10540-cov-3.119850_pt1 | contig 10540 bp, 11 predicted proteins | sample MGYA00242587_ERZ504752 | MGnify/ENA primary metagenome ERZ504752 (study PRJEB26092, sample SAMD00036352) | human gut metagenome | host: Homo sapiens | study: EMG produced TPA metagenomics assembly of... | reverse complement strand
TTTTTTATCATTCCCAGTCACTATTCTCTTTCCACAGACAAAAGCACACTATGGCACCCCATACCAACCACCATTCTACAAACCTCCATCCATAAAACATATCATTAATAATGTAATCCAAAGAAATCAGAGGAAAATAACTTCACCTCTGATTCCGTTCTGTCAATCCTATATATTAATACACCTTCACAATCTCATCCAATCCTTTACGTCTAGGCCTCTTTGGCTCCTCTGCTGCCACACCCACAGCAATCACTGCCACTACCGTTTCCTCTTCCGGAATATCCAGCACCTTCCGAAGCTGCTCTCCATCTCTCAAACCCATGATCAAAGTTCCATACCCCAGTTCTGCTGCCTTCAGAACAAAATTTTCATTCTGCAATCCCAGGTCATAGCATCCCCAACCATTGCCCAATTCATTATCCGCAGTTTTGTCATTCTGGAAACCAGCTTTATCTTTTACAAAAGTAGTTACAACCAGTACTGCATTTTCAGCCTTACGGGCATTTCCCTCAGGCAGACATTCTCTGCGTACTCTCTCTGTCATCTCCTCAGACAATACACAATAATATCTCCCTGTCTCAGTATTCTTCCAGGAAGGAGCCTCCTGTGCAGCGCCAATCATCTCCATCAGTTCTTCTTTTGTGACCTTTTTGTCTGTTGCATATTTTCGAATACTTCTTCTTACTTCTATCAATTTCTGAAATTCCATCATCCAGTTCCTCCTGTTGTATTTTGGATTAAGCTGTTTTTAATATATAATAATGGGATATCCACCGTCAATATTTTCATAAATAATTACAGCCTCTTCTTCCGGCAGATTGATACATCCATGACTTCCGTTTCCTGTCTTATAACGGTTTCCTCCAAAAGCCGACTGCCAGGGCGCATCATGCAGCCCCTGCCCGTAGACAAAGGGCATCCAGTATTTTACCTTGATATCATATCCGTATGCATCGCTGGTGAGCGTAAAAGGACTTGCTTTATAGGCAATGGGCCAGGCTCCCGTATAGGTATGTCTTTCCTCTGTAGGCGCCCCACTGACAATGTCTGTTTCCGTCACCAGCCCTCCATCTTTGTACAGCCAAAGGTGCTGTGCATCCAGACTTACCTCTATATAACTGCCTGCCAGATCATCCGTTCCGTTTCTCTGCATCCCCTTGCTGCTGTATACCGGTTCACGGACCACATTCTTGCCGCTTTTCAGATCAGAAAGCAGCTGGCTTAGCTCTCCGCTCTGATCAATCCTGTAACCATATTCATTATCCTCCACAGTCACATCCGTACCCATAGAGGTATGAAAGGTTCTGGGAACATAAATGGTATTGTATTTATTGGCAAGCTGTGAAATAAAGGTACCTGCCTGCTCCTGATCAATTATGATCTTTGTTCCCTGAATACTGATCCAGGAATTTACAGTTTTGGAATCCAGAGTCTCTGTCGTATTTCCAAAGGTATAGGTTATGGTAGCCTTGCGGTATTTTTTCAATTGTCCGTTTAGGCTTTTCAATTCCTTTTTCAATTCTTTTGAAGCCTTTACAGAAGGCTGCTTATATGCCTGCTGGTTCAGATCTATCTTGACTTCACCGGTGAGCAGCTGATCCTGAAACTCTGCTTCCAGCGTCTTGTCCACGTAATTTCGAAGACGTTCTTCATCAATCTGTGTCCCTGCCACCTGCTTTACTATAACAAATTTCTTGTTCTTCTTGCTATATCTGATCTCAGCATTTTTGGGCTTCCGTTCTTTCTTTCTCTCCAAAATGATCTTCTGTCAAAGCAGCTTGTTCTGCTATCTCATCTTTGTTTACCTGATATTCTATTTCGTAATTTTTTCCAAGAGGCCAGAAACGTCCTTGTCTGGTCACGCTGCTGTTTCAAAGCTGTAAGTGCAGACTGAAGTGTTCCCTCATCCAGAGAATATCCCAGTTCCCCTACAGTTGTCTGATATACCTGACTGCCATCCTCCCGGAAAACAACCTTTTTATCCTGAAATGCTTTCCGGATGGTCTGTCCGGCCTTCTCCACATTCTGACCGGATACATCCAGACCATATATGGTAATTTTTCTCCCCAGTGTGTCCGTATCCACTTTATGTATATAAGCCAACAATCCTCCTCCCAGAAATAAAAATACTGAAATACATATCCCCAGGATAACTTTTATCTTTTTCTTTCTGTTTTTTTCTTTATTATCCATTTCCCGCCCCTGTTCTTTTGTACTCTTTTTGAGCCTAATAAGTTTCAGGCAGGCTATAAAAAATGTTTTACAGTCTGCCTGAAAAATTATACCAGAAAAATATATGATTTTGTAATTTTTATTTATACCAAAATATTTGCATTACCTGGAATCCTCCCGGATTGCTTTTACCAGTTGATCCCCTCCCTGTTCATACCATTTGCTTACGAATTCATCAAAATAGGATATGGGGCGCTTCCCCATAATAATCTGGATAAAAGTATTCTTCTCCAGAGTACCAAGAGTCTGAGGAATTTCCAGATTTGAAGTTTGCAGATAGATTTTCTCAGGAGTCCTGTAATCCGATTTCACCAGAAGACCTACTGCAGAAATGCGGGACTTGTAAGCTGCCCAGTCCTCCACTGTCACATTCTGCCCCTCCATATAATTTCTGCAGGCCTGATAGTAGGATTTCTCAATAGCACTGAGTTTCTCTTCTTCCATATCTCCTGCAATTACCTTCTGAATATGCTCTGTCACACGATAAGTGGCTTCATTGTAATCCACATTGATCACCAACGGCCTTGCTGTAGGATCCACATTCAGGGCAAAATAGCTGTTCATTTCATCTGCATCCTTTGCTTCATACCTGGTATAATCAAAAAGTACACTCAAAATCTTCATTACAATTTCAGGATGCTCATAACCTTTTCGCACCACTACATATTTGTTGTCTCTGAATGTAGAATAGGTTTCTGCCGTTTTCTGTATTTCTGCCGGAAAATAATATGGCTCCCAGTCAGAGTCCGGATCTTCTTCATACTCATCCATAAGAGGATTATTAGGCGTCCACCACAATCCGAAAAACGCCCCGCACTTTCCGCTGACTACCAGATCCCTTAGATTATTCTGGGCCCGCAGTGCAAAATTCTCATCCAGAATTCCCCTTTCATAAAGCTGGTTCAAATATTCCAGTGCATTCTTCGTCTCTTCTGTAAGAGAACCATATACCACTTCTCCATTCTCACCCTTTTGCCATCTCTGGGGATTGGCTCCGAATTTCTGAAAAATAGGGTCAACAGAATAACTACTACTCGTAGTTCCCACCAGTGAAGTATCACATACCAGTCCGATAGAATCTTCTCCAGGTGCTGCACCCATTCTGTTTTTCTGAAAAGCTTCAATAACATCAAAAGCTTCTTCCAGAGTCTGCGGTTCTTCTAATCCCAGCTTATCCATCCAGTCCTTACGAAGCCAGAGCAGGCAGGGACCATGATCAATAACAGTCTCAGGCATTGCCATCAGCTTCCCGTCATATTTCACAGAATCCAGAAGCTCGGTTCCATAACTGGAATACATAGCTTTGATTCTGTCTGTAGTACAGGATTCATACACCTCTGTCAAATCTTCTATCAGATCGTTTTCCACCATTTCATCCAGCATTTTCTTGTCCGAGATCACCATGACATCAGGGAGCATCCGATCTTTCACAATCACATTGACAAATTCATCATATCTGTCTTCACTTTCCATGTATGTGTTCTCATTCTGGATATTCAGCATCTTTTTCAGATAACGGGTATATTCATTATTTTCATAAGTCTGTCCCTGGGGCAGATTAGAATTATTGGCACCATTCATCTGGGCAAGAGTATAGGTCACAGTTTCAGGATACTTTCCATAGGGAGTTGTCCGGGCTTCTTCCCAGTCCCCGGATTCAGTTTTTTCTTTTCCTCAACCCATCCGCTTTTTCTGCTTTCTGCTGTGTCTCCTTTGTTGCTTTATTACATCCGCTTTGAAGCAAAGTTATTCCCAGAATCAGAATTACAAAAAGCTTTTTTCCTGCCTTTGTCACACTCTGTATCATCATGATGTTTCTCCCTTTGGAATCCGCATTTCTACTACTGTTCCCTTACCTACACTGCTGGTGATACGAATTTTATATTCCTCTCCGTAAAGCAGACAGATTCGATCGTTCACATTTTTCAGCCCATACCCTTCTGCCTGGTAAGTAACCAACGATTCTGCCACTGACTGTTCCATTCCCATTCCATTATCTTCTACCCGGAGAAGTACTGCATCCCCGGCATCCAGAAAGGACAGCTGCAGGATTTTATCTCCTTCTTCTTTTACATCCAGTCCATGCTCTAATGCATTTTCTACCACTGGCTGCAGGATCAGTTTAGGGACTTTTTCTGCTTTTACCTGCGGATCAATCTTCCACTCTACTGTAAAATCATTGTCATGCATCACCAACTGAATAGACAGATAAGCTTCAATATTACGGATACAATTCTCCACAGTTACCATATCCTCTCCCTTGCTCAGAGCTGTACGATAAAAAGTAGATAAATCCAGAGTCACCTTACTGATTTCTTTCTGACCGCTCTTAATAGCCATCCAGTTAATAATGGAAAGAGAATTATACAGAAAATGGGGATTGATCTGTGCAGTAAGCGCTTTCAGCTCAAATTCCTTAAGAGCTATTTTGTTTTCGTAAACTTCACTGATCAGACGGTCAATCTCCCCCATCATCCTGCGGAAGCTTCTGATCAGAACCCCCACCTCATCCTCTGCATCGCTGGTAACCGTAACCTCTCTGCTTCCATGATTTACCTGATCCATATTTTCCGTAAGCATTTCGATCTTGCGGGTAAATAATCTGGAGAAAGCCATACCCAGAATAAAAATGATCAGTACACAACCTGCGATCAGCGGAATCTCAGCAAACAACATCTGATAAACTGTATTTTTCTACAGATTTTTTAGTTTTATACAGATAAAACTTCCAGCCCGTATTCTGACTGGTACTATTTACTGCTACATATTCTTTGCTGATCTGCTCTAAAATTTTATCCGATTCCCCTAAATCTGCCAGGTCATTATCCTGAATGTTCTCATCGCGGTACACAATATTCTGGCTCTGATCCAGCACCATAGTTCCAGATTCTTCTGAGATAATATTTTTCAACGGTTTGAATATTTTATTGTAATCCAGAGTAATACACAGAACCGCCGTGCGGTTTCTTCCGTCGTAAATATTTCTCACTGCCGCAATCTCCGGTTTTTCCGTATTTACCAGCCACTGTACCTGCACTTCATCATTCAGCTGGCTGCTCCACCATTCCTGTCCTATCTCATCCATAGGTACAAGAGTATATTCATGTCTCACTTTAATACTGTCTGCAAAAATCTGTATCTGATTGATAGCATCATGATAGGATTTAGGCACTGTGAGAAGAGGATCCACAATCTGGGTATATTTGGCATATGCCACATAATTATCCATGTTTTTCTCATTGATCATTTCTTCAATATCCGGAGAATAGGTAAGATAATTGATCAGTCCTGTATATACTTCGATCTGGCTGTCAATACTTTCTCTGGTCTGTTCCAGGATGGATGAGGTATCCTCCACTTCATTATGGCGCACCAGCCTGCTCATACTGTTATGGCTGTACAGAGCAAGCATCGTCATAGGCACCAGACTGGATGTCACCAGCAGGATTGTAAGCTTATGACGGTATTTCATATCTCTAAATTTCTTTCGGATTCTCTTCATCGTCACCTGTTCCTTTCCTGTAGGACTCAGGGCTGCTTCCGTAATATTCCCGGAAGCTTCGACAAAAATAGGATACATTGGAGAATCCTACTTTTTCACTTACCTGTGCCACCTTCATATTTGTGCTGCACAGAAGCTCCTTTGCCTTCTCCATACGGAATACCCGGATAAAACGGTTCAGGTTCATTCCTGTTTCCTTTTTGAAAATAAAACTCAGATATCCTGAGGACAAATATACCTTTTCTGCCAGCATCTCCAGGCTCAGATCCTCTCCGTAGTGCTGATAGATGTAATTTTTCACTGCAGCCACCTCATTTCTGGATTCACTCATAGAACGTTCCAGAAAATTTTCATACTCCCGGATATTCTCCTCAGTAACCTGAAGAATCTGTGAAATATCACTGCAGTTGTACAGTCTGTCAATCTCCTTATCCAGGCGGCGTTCCTCTGAAAACTGTGTTTCCTCAAACAATGCCTGGATCACATTGGAAAATACAAATTTAATATACATAGCCGAAAACTGGGTACTGCTTTTGTATTTGTCCGTAAGGCACTGAAAATGGACTTTCAGCTGCTGAATGTCCTTTCTGCTGATGTCCTCAGAAATTCTCTGCATCAGCTGGGAATCCTGGACAGCCTTGTCCACATGACTGTACTCTTCCTCCTCATTGGAGAATACATGATTCTCCGGATGATAAAATCGCTCCTCCATCTGCTGTTCCAGCTCTGTCATGATCTCAGGCAATGCTTCACAGCCCTCAAACTTCCTGCTTACTGCCAGATGAAAGCTTCCCGGATACTGGCGCTTCATCACAGTATACAGCTGATTAGCTACCAACAGATAATCGCAATATACATCGTTAAACAAAAACAGAGACTGTCTGGCATTCAGATTCAGATAGAAAAATATTCTCCGCAGTTCCTTGCGCATATCCTCTGCCAGATTCTCATCTGCAGTATCAAAAAAAATTCTGGGAGGATTCCACCAGAATGGCACAGTGCCACTGATTCCAGGTATCCAGGTTGATCATTTCTCCGGCTTTTTCCAGAATTTCTTTTTTTCCTGTGTAAATATAATTCTGGAGAAAATACTGCTGGAGAAAATCCTGTTCCTTCTGATCTCTGATCTTGCGGTTTTTATTTTGTCAATTTCACTGCGTACCTTTTCCAGTGTTTCACTGAAAATATCAGGATCCACCGGTTTTAAAACATACTCCTTCACTCCATAACGGATTGCCTCCTGGGCAAAGGAAAAATCGTTATAGCCACTAAAGATCACGATCTGCAGCTCCTCTTTTTTCTCTTTTGCCTTCTTTGCCAGTTCCAGGCCATCCATATGAGGCATTTTAATATCTGTCAGTAGTATATCTATCTCCTCATTTCTCAAGATTTCCAATGCCTGGCGCCCGTTGGAAGCCTCAGAAATCTCAAATTCTCCCTCTTCCCTGGAAAGCAGAAATTTAATTCCCTCTCTCTCTATTTTTTCATCATCAACCACTAATACACGATACATAGCTTCTAACCTCCTACCCCCTTATATATACAAATAAAGATAGTTCCTGCAATTATGGAACTATCTTTATTTTCAGTCACTTATTATCCATATCAGCCTGCGTCTGATACTATTTTATCATCCTTTTACTGCACCTGCAACAACACCTTCAATAATATATTTCTGGCATACCAGGTAAACAATAACGATCGGGATAATATCGATCATAATACTTGCCATCATCGGTCCCATCTGTACATGACCGAAGCTTCCGCGGAAGTACTGTACTGCCATAGGAATTGTACGATATTTCTTAATATCCAGTACCAGGGTCGGCAGAAGATAGTCATTCCATACCCACATCAGCTGAAGGATTGCAGTGGAGATAATGGTAGGCTTCAGAATCGGGATCAGGATCTTGAAAAATACCTGTAACGGATTACATCCATCGATCAGGGCAGCCTCTTCAATTTCCAGCGGGATTCCCTTTACAAAACCGGTGAACATAAATACTGCCAGTCCTGCACCAAATCCCAGATAAATAATACAGATATTATAAGGAGTGTTCAGTTTCAGTGTATCTGCTGTCTTTGCCAGAGTGAACATAACCATCTGGAAAGGAACTACCATACTAAATATGAACAGATAGTATAAAATCTTGGAAAGCACTCCATTTACACGGACAATGTACCATGCACACATAGAGCAGCACAGCAGGATCAATACTACTGACATAACTGAGATTACAAGGCTGTACCAGAAAGATTTCAGGAAATCCATCTGTGTTACGCTGGCTACATAGTTTGTAAATCCATTCCATATTTCACCCAGAGGAAGTTCAAATACTCCTGTAGTTGTAATGGCTGATTCCTTTTTTAAAGAGTTTAAAAGGATCAGTATAATAGGATAAATCCAGAAAAGGGACAGTATGGTTAATATAATTGTAGGAATAATACTTTTCTTTTTATTGTTTTCCATTACTGCTGCACCTCCTTAGATGATGTTGCTTTAAGCTGAATCAGAGCAATGGCTACAACCAGAATAAAGAATACAACTGCTTTTGCCTGACCGATTCCCTTCCACTGTGGTCCGCTTCGTGCATAGAATGTATCATAAATATTCAAGGCAAGGAGCTGAGACTGCTTGGCAGGATCTCCACCTGTAAGAGAAAGGTTCTGGTCGAACATTTTAAATCCATTTGTCAGTGTAAGGAAAGTACAGATTGTAACAGACGGCATGATCATCGGTAATTTAATCTTGAACAGAATCTGTCTGGATGTAGCTCCGTCAATCTGTGCCGCTTCGATAAGGTCAGGTGAAACATTATTCAGACCTGCCACATAAATGATCATCATATATCCGATCTGCTGCCAGCACAGAAGGATCAGCATACCGATAAATCCGTTCTTTGCAGACAAAGCCAGCAGCGGTTGTCCCCATTTGGATAACAGACCATTTAATAAGGTCTGCCAGATGTATCCAAGAACAATACCACCAATCAGGTTTGGCATAAAGAATACAGTTCTGAATGCATTGGTGCCCTTGAATCCCTTTGTCAGTGCCAGTGCAATGGCAAATGCCAGAACATTGATCAGAATACTGGATATAAAGGCAAATATCACAGTCAGCCAGAACGCATGACTGAAAGTATTGTCAAGTAATATTTTCTGATAGTTTGAAAATCCTACAAAAGTAACATCCTGCACTGTGGTAAATTTACAAAATGAAAGGTAAATTCCCCAGATAAACGGCCATAAAAATCCGATTATAAATGCAGCCAGTGTAGGCAGGACGAAAATCGGCCACCACTTTTTGATTGTTTTTCCTACCATGGTAAATCTCTCCTCTTCTTCCCATTCTCTGCTTAGAATCTATAAAAGGGAGACAGGAATCTCTGCCTTCCCTTATTTTTTTATTCAGTTATTCGGAAAGTGCCTTCTCTGTTGCCCAGTTGTCAACAAACGCACTCTTAACATCATCCCAGGAGCCAGATCCTGCTGCATATGCTGTAAGAGCAGATCCAAGAGTATTTTTCCACTCTTCAGATGGCATTGTTGTAAAGTTCCATGATACAGGTGTCAGACCAGCTTCTGTATATTCTGCATCCTGTTTTACAAATACATTGCTTGGTGCCTCTGCTGTTTTTGAAAGGAATTGTGAATCCCATGTCTTCAGCCATGGATTTTGTTCCTGCTTCAGAGGTTACACACCAGTTCATGAAATCAAGTGTTGCTTTTACATCAGCTTCAGATGCATTCTTATTTACACACCAGTAATTCTCTGTACCGGTTGCAAGACCTTCGTTTGCATCATCTACACCAAAGTAGATTGGGATCATAGCCAGCTCGTCATCTTTGAATGTTTTGGAAAGTTCACTATATTCCCAGGAACCATTCTGATAGAATACTGCTTCACCATTTACAAATTCATTTCTGGAGTCATCTGCTGTTTTTGCAGAAAGCTCAGAACCGTCACAGGTAGAATCTGTAATGTAAAGATCAAATACGTTCTTGTAGTTATCAAGGTATGTACCTTTAATCGCATCTGTATCATCGATTCCGTCTTCTTTATACTCATAGTAGATTGGAAGGTTTGCAAGATGTGTTTTAAATCTCCAGTCAGAGGATCCGTCCATACCTGCAGAAGTAAATGCTCCCTTAATTCCCAGATCATCTTTTTTGCTCTGGATATCATCAGCAACTTTCTTTAAATCATCAAAGGATTTAATATCGTCCAGAGTATATCCTGCTTTTTCAAGTAAGGTCTTATTTACGATCAGACCATAGGATTCGATTACATATGCGATTCCGTCCACTGCATCTCCATCCTTTAAGCTGTAGGAATCAGATGTCAGCTGTGAGTAAATATCGGAATCTTTCAGATCATAGCAGTAATCTTTCCAGTTTTTCAAACCAACCGGTCCGTTTACCTGGAATAAAGTAGGTGCATCACTCTTTGCCATTTCTGACTGAAGTGTTGTCTCATACTGTCCGGAAGCTGCTGTAACAACAGTTACCTCTGTACCAGTTTCCTCTGTGTATTCTTTTGCCAGGTTCTGCCAGTCTTCATCCTGCTCTGGTTTGAAGTTTAAGTAATAAACCTTTCCGGCGTCATCAGCCATTGCCGGTACTGCCGGGATCATAGTTGCTGCCATAAGTACTGCCATTCCCATTGCTGTTACTTTCTTCATCTTCATAATCGTTTTCTCTCCTTTTCCTATGATGTTTTCTGTTTCTTAACTTGAGTATATTGTAAATTTTTCAGCAGGATTTCGCCATGATAAAAAATACAAGAAACATAGATAAATTTTT
>ENA-OQIT01000297-OQIT01000297.1-human-gut-metagenome-genome-assembly--contig:-NODE-297-length-10569-cov-3.057173_pt1 | contig 10569 bp, 8 predicted proteins | sample MGYA00242587_ERZ504752 | MGnify/ENA primary metagenome ERZ504752 (study PRJEB26092, sample SAMD00036352) | human gut metagenome | host: Homo sapiens | study: EMG produced TPA metagenomics assembly of... | reverse complement strand
GTATTTTAATGGAAATTCCTGATAATAGGAAATTTGTCTGGAAATAAAAATATCCGCATCTGCATGAACGTATTCCTTTCGCAGGACTTCCTGACTGTCATTCATGATATGAAGTTCCCCGGATACCAGAAGTTCCCCTTTTTTGCAGGAATCCCCGGGCTTTTTTACCGGTATGCCCCTTCGGACGATCATATCTGTGATCACTCCGTCCTTGTCTGCGAGCAGATTACAGGGTGAGGTGTTACTGTTGGTTTTTTGGGGGATAATTCCTTCCTGGATATTAAGAATCAGACGGGTTCCTTCTATTCTGGCAGATACCCAGGTAATCTCCGGAAAATTTTTCCGCACAGCTGCTGCAACTTCTGAACAGTTGATCTTTTTTTTTGGACATTCCATGGTTTATATCCTGCGTATCCAGAAAATCGAGGATTTCTCCGGTACTGTTTCTGACATTTCCTTCAATATGGATATTCCAGATTCTCCCTGTCAAAAAAAATATCAGGATGCCTCCCAGAATCATGCCTGTAAAAAAAGCCTTTCTTTTTTTATTCCTTAAAAAAAAGAAGGGCATTCCCCGTTTCTGTATGATCTGAATATGTACACCTGTTTTATTCCGGAGAGGTCTCAGGCGAAAGAAATCAGCGGCCTGCATTTGTGCCATAAGCTGGCCGTCCTCTCTGTACCGGATCTTTTCCATATAAACTTTTCTGCTTTTGCAGAGATTCAGAAAGCGTTCCAGATTTTCTCCTCTTACAAGGATGATCACATAACCATATATTAATTTCAAAAATTTCAACATTCGCTGTCACCCGCTTTTATATCATAAATACTTCCCGTCACTTTCATTGCACTGGAATTGTACCAGCGGATTTCAAGATTTTTCCCGGATATGGTCACTTTTCCGCAAAAAGACTGTATCACAATTTCAGAAGGTGTATATTTAAAAACAGATTTATAATTTTCGATAACAGCTTCCGTCTGACCGGTCAGTGTGACGATCGTTTCATTATATGCCAGATCAGGCGGAAGTTCTAATGCCAGCACCATCCGGTTTTTCCATTGTCCTGCTTTTTTCATAAAAAAAGCTCCCCCGGCTTTTACTATCAGTCTATGCCGGAAGAACTTTCTTTAAAACACGTTTCAGTAGCAATCATCGAAACAAAACCATAGAAAACCACAGAATTGTATTTCCACCCAGATTATATTCCATAGATTCACGCTCTACAATCTCATTTACTACTACACCATGACTTTCCAGACATGGATGCATCCGGTCAGGATATCTGCATGGTTTTCCCTCTTTATAGGCACATTTTTTCACAGATATCACAGGATTCTGTAGACAGGATATAAGTTTCATACCCTTCTTTATTCAGATATTTTCCCACCTCTGTAGTCAGATCCTCGTGTGCCCGTCTTGTAGAAAGCATTTCTTCCATGTTCATGATATCCGAAACTTCCGCTACACTGGAAAAGAAAACAGCCTGAGGATAACTTTTATTTTTTTTTCACATTCCTGCAGGGTTCCTACTGCGGGGGGACAGGCCCAGGTAGAATCATAACGTTCGCATTCTTCTTGGCAGATCGTGCGTACGCGTTCCTGAATTGTAATATCTTTTGTGTCCAGTATGCGGTATTCAAAAATCGGGTACTGTGAAATAAATTCTTCAAATTTTTCTGTGTTCATAGTTTTCTTCTTTCTTTTGGGCTTGTTGGTACATTCGTTTATTTATGATAGGGTTCGTGATTCATAATGCGGTAGCTTCTGTATATCTGTTCCAAAAGGATCATCTGCATCAGCTGATGCGGAAAAGTCATTCTGGAAAAGCTGAGCTTATAATCTGCACGTTTCAGAACACTCTCACTCAGTCCTAAGGAACCTCCGATCACAAATGCAATGGAACTGATACCGGAAACTCCCAGTTTCTCAATTTTTTGAGAGAGTTCTACAGAATCCGGCGTTTTTCCGTCAATTGCCAGTGCGATGACATAATCCTGTTCGCGTATATGTTTCATCAGACGTTCGCCTTCTGTATTTTTAATCTGTGTGTTCAGTGCTTCTGACGCTTTATCCGGTGTTTTTTCATCTGCTACCTGACAGAAAGTCAGCTTGCAGTATCTGCTCAGCCGTTTGGCATATTCTGCGATTCCGTCACACAGATATTTTTCTTTGATCTTTCCAACTGTAACAATACGGATTTCCATGATCTTCTTCCTTCTATTTTAATAAAATCAGCGATAAAATCACAGTATTTTTAGTACTGCAGATAATATTCCATAGCAGTCATTTTACTGGTCTTGCCATTTGCTGCAACAAGAATAACATTCAGCCTATGGTAACCCACAGGCATGGAGATTGGCTGTTCATAAACAGTACTGTTAAGATCCGGTTCAGAATCAAATGCATAATATGCTTTACATCCATCCGGGACAGTGATCTTAATCTCTGTTTTTTTATTGTAATCCCCTGATTTAGGTGTTACCTTAGGGGCTTTCGGTGCATTTAAAACAATCACATACTTTCTGCTGATCACATCACTTTCGATGTTTTTATCATTTACACCAAAGGCTTTTAATTTAGTTGTGCCTTCCCTCAGAATAATAGGTTCTGTATATACTTTACTCTTTCTGGTAGGTGTGCTTCCATCTAATGTGTAATAAATCTTTTGGCAGTTACCTTCCAGTTTCAGAGTCTGCGTTGTAGTATAGGTTCCGGGGGCAGGATTTGATACAGGTGTTTCGCAGATATATTCTGCGCAGGCATTCTGCACCTCTCTGTCAGCAGATTTCAGGATCAGTCTGACTTCGTTGGTCTTTCCCTCCTGTGTAAGAAGCTTCACATACTCTTTATATATTCCTGTTCCCGCAGTTTTGTTCTGGATAAACGGGCGCAAAACAAGAAGTGCAGATCGTTTATCGCCTGATTTCTCCATACTTTTGGCCAGAAGAAGATTGGCGGCTTCATTTTTGGGATTTTTATCCAGAGCATTTTCTGCAATCCGCTGTGCTTCTTCATAGTTTTGCTGTGCATATTGTTTTTTTGCTCTGGAATATAAGGCAGAAAAAGTATTTAACTGCCGATAACAAAAGAACCCCAGCAGTGTCGCCGCACACAGAAGCAGACATAGAAGCTGTTTTCTGCTGAATTTCAGCTTTCTTCTTTTTGGATGTTTGAAATATTTTATAATTTCTGTTTTCTGTTTTTTTCGGATGGGCGGTTCTGCTGCTCCTTTTTCTATCAGAGTTTCCACTGTGCTGAATTCTCTTACCCAGGGTATCTCCGCAAGGCAGTAGGGCGGAGTACGAGAGAGCCTTTTCCACCTCTTTATGACATTTAGGACATTTCATAGACAGTCCTCACTTACTGATTTTCCAGATAATTCTGAAACTCCTCCATAGACATAAGAACTTTTCTCGGTTTTGTTCCCTCTTCCGGTCCCACTACACCTGCGTCGCAGAGCTGATCCATGATTCTTGCCGCTCTGTTGAAACCAATCTTAAACATTCTCTGCAGCATACCAATAGAAGCTTTCTCTTTCTCTATGATAAACTTACCTGCTTCTTCAAAATGGATGTCCCTTTCATCTCCGGACATACCTGTTGTTACAGGAGAATTTACCTGCTGCTCGATCTGTTGGTTATACTGGACACCCGGATTTTTATCTGCAAGAAATTCAACCACAGCACTTACCTCATCATCAGATACAAATGCACCCTGAAGTCTTGCAGGCTTCTGATATCCCTGAGGATAAAAGAGCATATCACCTTTTCCAAGAAGCTTCTCGGCTCCGTTCATATCCAGAATTGTCCTGGAATCCACACCGGAAGATACAGAGAAAGCAATTCTGGAAGGCATATTCGCCTTGATCAGACCGGTGATAACATTTACAGACGGCCTCTGTGTGGCAATGATCAGATGGATACCTGCCGCACGTGCAAGCTGGGCCAGGCGACAGATAGCATCCTCCACCTCTCCGGGCGCAACCATCATAAGGTCTGCAAGCTCATCCACGATGATCACGATCTGCGGCATTTTCACAGGTTCTTCTTCAGTTCCTGCCGCCTTGATCTGCTCTGCTTTTCTATTATATTCATCCAGATTACGGACACCGTACTCCGCAAATGTATTGTAACGGTTTGTCATCTCCTGTACTGCCCAGTTTAATGCGCCTGCTGCTTTCTTCGGATCTGTCACAACCGGAATAAACAAATGTGGAATTCCGTTATACACACTGAGCTCTACTACTTTAGGATCGATCATGATAAGCTTTACTTCATCCGGATTTGCCTTGTACAGGATACTGATGATAAGTGTATTGATACATACTGATTTACCTGAACCGGTTGCACCTGCGATGAGAAGATGTGGCATTTTGGCAATATCCGCAACTACAGTCTTACCTGCAATATCCTTTCCTACTGCAAAAGAAAGTTTGGATTTTGCCTTCTGAAATTCTTCTGACTGGAGCAGATCTCTGAGCATAACCGTACTGTTCTCTTTATTGGGAACCTCAATGCCCACTGCTGCTTTGCCGGGGATCGGTGCTTCAATACGGATATCAGGAGTGGCAAGATTCAGTTTGATGTCATCTGCAAGACCTACAATTTTGCTGACCTTCACTCCCATCTCGGGCTGAAGTTCATAACGGGTAACTGTTGGTCCGCAGCTCACATTAGTGACAGTCACGTTCACGCCGAAATTGTGAAGTACTTCCTGGAGTTTTTTTGCAGTCTTACGCAGATAGGCATCAGAATCCCCCTGAGCTTTGCTGCTTCCTTTCTTCAGCAGATTTAAGGCTGGAAATTTATATTCTTTTTTTACGGCTGCTTCCTGTCGGGTGATCTCATGCTGAATGTTTACAATTCCGCTCTGTATCTCCTTTTCAGAAGATTTGGGGTTTTTCGAAGGCGGCCGCACTGCCTTCTCATCCTGAAAAGGGGGCAGATCTTCCTCCGGTTCTGAAACCACAGATTTCTTCCGGTCAGTGACAGCATCTTCAAATGGAAGGTCTTCCTGCTGTTGTGATTCATTATCTGCCTCGTATGTATCCGGGGATGTATCCGCTCTGTGAATCTCAAAATTCATCGGAGCATCGATGTATGGTTTATTATCCGCATCATCAGAGGATTTAATCCCTGTGTTCTCGGTATTCTCCGCAGCTTCGGCTGCTGCTTTATCTGTATCTGCTGCTTTTTTCAGAAGTTTCCCCTTTTTCTTTGGCTTCTGTTCAGAATAGCCTGTCAGCTTGGTTCCTTCCAGAAAGCCGCCTTTTTTCATTTTTTTTGCTTCCGAAGGATCCATGAGAAAGTCATCATCTGAAAATTCATCATCGCCAATTTCTTCCTCCAGTCTGCGGACTCTTTCTTCACGCCGCTGTTCTCTTATAAGCTGACGTTCTCTGGCACGTTCTTCTCTATATCGCTCACGTTCAGGCTGCCCCTGCATATAGCGCATATGTCTGTCTTTTACAAAATCACACACCTTTAGAACGTGTATTCAGCGAGGATCACGAGACTGCACAGAGATTCTGTGATAAATATGAGTTAGGTTCCTGCTGGAACAGCTATGATGAATTTCTGGCAGATGTAGATATTGTTTATATCAAGACATCGCTGAACCGGAGAGCAGAATATATTGAGCGAGCGCTGAAAAAAGGAAAATATGTGATCAGTGATTCGCCCATGACACTTTCCTCAGAGAAACTGCGCTACCTGTTTCAGGTGGCAAGGGAGAACAATGTGGTTCTCATTGAACGGACCACACTGGTCTACCTGCGGGCGTTTAATCAGCTGGTATGGCTGGTACACAGTAACCTGGTGGGAGATCTGGTAAGTGTCAAATGTGCAATCTCCCAGGATGATTTTGAGGGCGGCAGGACTTTTAATGAGACGGTCTGCACAGCTATCTGCGCAGTACTGAAACTGCTGGGAAAAAAATGCCAGGATATCAACACCAATGCGGTCCGCAATCAGGAAGGCCGTTTTGTATATGATATGATTTCCATGAAATACGCCGGTGCACTGGCGACTATTGAGATCGGAACAACGGTTGACATTGAGAATGAACTTGTGATCATCGGAAGCAACGGCAGGGTAACTATCCCTAATGACTGGTGGAACACCGGATACTTTGAAGCCAATATTTCAGGAAAAGAATTTCTGAAAAGGTACAGCTTTAACTTCGAGGGAAATGGTTTCCGCTATCTGCTGCAGGAGCTGATGATCATGATCAGAGACAAACGGACAGAATGTACCCGGCTTTTCTATGATGAGTCGGTAAGAATAATAGAAATTTTGGAAACAATCAACAGAAAGGACAATTCATGACGGAGAAACAGAAATACCTCCTGAAGCTTTTCAGGGAGGTTGATGAAATCTGCAGAGAACATAACCTCAGATACGTGCTGGCAGGAGGCTCCCTGATCGGAGCTCTCAGACATGAGGGATTTGTTCCCTGGGATGATGATGTAGACCTTTATATGCCACGTCCGGACTGGGAGAAATTCATAGAGATATGCAAAACAGAACTCCCGCCTGACAGAGAGATACAGTGTTCGGAGGTGGACAGAAACTATACAAATTCATTTCCGCGCTACGCATCCACCAATACCTGTGCCATCCATAAGAGCCAGATTATCGGGAAGGACTGCGGCGGAGAAATCATAGACATTCTTACACTGGATCCTGTTCCGGCTGACGACAAAGAATACGAGAAATATAGAACACACATGATGATCTACTCAGATCTTATCAATATTTCCGTAGGTTACAGTGACCGCTGGGAGATACCTGCATCCATGTATCTGAAGTATCTTCTTTCTTATATTTTTCTTGGTAAAAAAAGAACACTGGCAAAGCTTGAGAAGATCATGTTCTCTTATAAAGAAGAGGAATGTGACCGTTATGCCATGCGTTGGGGCGGCTGCCCGTTTCTTTTTGATAAGGATATGATGTTCCCTGTAAAGGATGGCATCTTTGAGGGAAAAAAGGCAATGATCCCAAATAAGTGCAGTGACTATCTGATCTGGCATTATGGAGACGAGTGGTCATATATGCCTCCTCATGATAAGAGGGAGGGTCATGTAGCAGTGTGTGTAGATGATCTTCCTTATCAGGAGCTACGTGAAGAATACATGCCGAAGATCAATAAGGAAAGATTGCGTTGGGACAGTGTGTTCCGAAAGTTCTACAATATGCGCATTGCGAAAAAAAGCCATAAGGTCCGCCAGGATGGGCTTGCAATGAAAGCCCGCGCTGTTGCACTGGACCTGCAGAGAGCGATCGATGAATCAGGACTTAAGATCAGTGAGCTGGTGGAAAGCAGATCTTTCCGTAAGCTGAGTGCACTTTTTGGCTCTTATTATAAGAATCAGCTTAGTGCTGACTTTATCGGAAGAGAAGACTATACCAACATTTATGCTTTTTATCATCCAACACTTGTGGAGATACCTGACGATGTATTCTATGCGGCAATGCTTACTCTGTTTTTATACAGAACGTGTGTCAAAGGCATATCGGATGATGCAGGTCCGTCAGCAGCTTGACCATCTGAGTCCTGAGATGGAGGGACTGAAAGAAGATATTGAGTTTTTCAGGAAAGCTGCGGATCATTATGAATTCCATCGGATAAAGGAGGCAGAACAGATCGTCAATGAGCTTCTGAAGAAATATCCGGGACATCCGGGATTTATGAAATTTAAGTGCAGGTTTCTGATGGAGGATGCGGGAGAGAACCGGGTCGAAGCAGAACGTTTTCTTGATAAGGCTCTTAAGATGTTTCCTGAGGATGGTTATTTCCTGAAATATAAGGCAGATATCCTCTGGATGGATGGCGAGATGCAGAAAGCGGCAGAGCTTTATCTTCAGGTAAAGAATAAGACAACTAACGGAATTGTATGGATGGAGATGGATAGATTCTTCAGAGGATACAAATCTGAAATCCTGAAAAGCTGTGAAGAGCTTATTGCAAACCACAACAAGAAGGAGGCTCTCGCATTGATGGAGTTGTGGAGTCGTCTGATACCTGAGGATGATGATATCCAGGGAGCATTATATCTGGCAAAAACAGTGTGTGCACGTACGCAGAGCGAGATAGAGAAAGAAATCGGTGAAATTCGGGCTGTGATCGGCACACAGATGATCACGCCAGTCAGTGTGGAGAAAAATCCGGGAAAAAGCAGAAAACAGATAAAATCAGATAGAACATCAGATGAAACATCGGCTGATGATGTGAATAAAAAAGTATCAGATCCGTCAGCAGAAACTGAAGAAGTTAAAGCGCCGGCGGATATACAGGTTAAAGTTTCAGAAGAACATAAGATGTACAGGAAAGCTCTTACAAGAGCATGGAAGCGGCTGGGGTATTCCGATGAGCTTGCAGAACTGCGCACCCAGATCATCTGTACAGGTGAGGAGAGCGAACTGGAGTGGCTTGCAGAACAGGTACGAAACCGTCAGTTTCGCAGAGAAGAGAAAGCCTGCGCTTATAAACTGGTGGGTGATGTCAGGATGAAACAGGGACAGACCAGGGAGGCTTTTGCAAATTATAAGAAAGCACTGGAATATGAGATGCCTTCTTATGTAAGAACAGAGCTGTACCGTATTTTTATCAATGATCTGAACGATGGCAGCAGACAGGCGAAAAGCTTTGGAAAGAAGACGGATATTACAGTTGTGCTTGATAAATGGCTTGATAAATATGAAAGTATTGAAGATATTAAGAAGATCGTGCAGACTGTAACTGTTAAGTGACATCAATAGAAATGGAGTAAAGAGTTGAACAAAAAACAAAAGGTGATTTTATCATTATTACAGGAAATCGATGAAATATGCCGCCGGAATAAAATAGAATATTACCTCTCTCCACGACTGACACTCTGCGCAGTGGAAGGGCATCCTTTCCCACAGAATCCCATGTTTGGAGTTGTGCTGATGAAAACAGCGGATATGGAACGGTTCCGTCTGGCTGTGGATGAAGATCCAAGGGAAAAGAGAGCACTGGAATCCATGAAGAGCCACAAATGGTTCTCAGGATTTTATCTGAGATACACCAATACAGATACTCTGTGCCTGAATCTGGACAACACCAGAGACTACGCATTCCCGGGAATAGGAGTCAATATTTTTCCGCTCAGAACGCCGGTAGCTTCTGTAAAAGCAGAACGCAGATTATCCAGAGATGAGAATGCATGGACAGAGCTCTGTCATATCAACTATGCAGATAGAAATTTCAGGAGCAGGGTGAACCGTACAATTATGCGGCTGCAGTGCATGATAACCGGGCGCCAGGGACAGGCTGCACATTTGTATGACAGGCTTGTCAGATCCTGCCAGCAGCCCGGAGCAAATAAATATATCCTCAAAAGAAGAAAACAGACTACCATTTTCCCTGCAGAAATTTTTGCGGAGAGTAAACGTGTCACTCTGGAAGGTGCAGAACTCCAGGTTCCGGCAAAAACCGCAGAGTATCTTACCATAAGCTATGGAAAGAATTATAAAGATGCAAAGGAACCCCGCTATGTGACACCCATTGCGCTGGTGGTCAGTGCGAGGGTAAGCTATACACAGTTCTGGAAAGAATCCGGAAACTTTGAGAAATACTGTAAAGAGCGAATGAAAAATGCCCGCAAACTTGCCAGAAGCAGGCGGCACAAAGACTACTTCAATGAATGCTGGGATTATGTAGAGTTCTGTGGGGAGCGCATGAATCTGGGTGTTTCCTATGAGAAGCAGAAAGACTACATTAAGAACCTGTATAAGAATGAAGATTATATGACACTTGAGAGGGTATTTCGTCCCTATTTCAAGATGATGCAGAAGAGTCTGCAGAAGAACGAACTCTTTGCAGAGGACGAAGAAATTTTTGACATCTATGTAGACGTACTGGAGAAAACAGGAAAGACAGTACAGAGAAGTAAGATCGGCACGCTGATCTGACGGGAGGGAACATGAAACTTTCAGATTATATTGTTACGTTTTTGCAGAAAAAAGGAATCCGCCATTTCTTCGGCTATCAGGGAACCATGATCGCACATCTGGTAGACTCCATTGAGAGAAATCCGGAGACAGAGAATCATTCCGGTTACAATGAACAGGGGGCAGCTTTCGCAGCCTGCGGATACGCACAGGCGAAGGAAGAATGTGCCTGCGCCTATGCTACCAGCGGACCGGGAGCCATCAACCTTCTGAGTGGTGTGGCAGATGCCTATTATGACTCTCTGCCTGTGATCTTTCTGACAGGGCAGCTGAACACGTATGAGTACTCCGGGATTAAAGGACTGCGTCAGCAGGGATTTCAGGAGACAGACATCGTGGCAATGGCGAAACCGATCACGAAATATGCTGTTCAGATACGAAACCCTGAGGACATTGTGGAGGAATTAAATAAAGCATACCATATTGCAACCACAGGACGCAGAGGACCGGTGCTCATCGATCTTCCCATGAATATCCAGAGAAGTGAAGTGGAGAATCCGGTCTATGACATGACTTTTGAGGACAAACATACAGATGCAGCTGCAGCACAGCAGGCGGCAGATACGATTCTGGAAGCACTGGAACAGGCAAAAC
>ENA-OQIT01000296-OQIT01000296.1-human-gut-metagenome-genome-assembly--contig:-NODE-296-length-10595-cov-2.159247_pt1 | contig 10595 bp, 9 predicted proteins | sample MGYA00242587_ERZ504752 | MGnify/ENA primary metagenome ERZ504752 (study PRJEB26092, sample SAMD00036352) | human gut metagenome | host: Homo sapiens | study: EMG produced TPA metagenomics assembly of... | reverse complement strand
ATGGTCACGACGACGGCCCCGGCGAGGATCGCGCCGAAGCTGTTGACCCCGTACTCATAGCAGTTGCGGCTCATGATGCCGACACGCTTGCCCTTGATGTCGGGGATATTCTCCTTAAAGTAAGTAACAGCCCTGCGGATGTCCTGCACATACTGGGCGTAGGTCTTTTCCACCACAGTCTTGCCATCGGCGGCCGCATAGCGGAACGCCACCCGGTCGGGGTACTGCTTCGCCATGACGTCCGTGATGAGCTCATATACAGTATTTATCATTTTTGTCGCTCCTTGCTGTTTTTCTTTATTACAGCGAAACGCCGGCAGCTGACATTTTCTGCCTCAGAGTAATAATACCTGTTTCGGCTGAGAAATGCAACCACGCGGCGTATCCTTTTCACTGTTTCTTCTTACTTGTTACTTCCGCAGCAGCTTCCCCAGAGCGTTGCGGGGCAGGGGCTCAGCGGTGAACTCCACGGCACTGATGCGCTTATACAGCGGCAGGCTGCGGTTCACCTCGGTGACGAAGGCTCTGACCTCTTCCTGCTTATCCTCAGGGCAGTAGATGACGGCACAGATTTTCTGGCCCTTCTCCTTCACGATGCACTCGGTGATGGCCGGGCAGAGGGCCAGCTTCTTTTCCAGCTCTTCGGGGCTGACGTTCTCGCCGCTGGCGAGGATGATGAGATTCTTCTTGCGGCCGGTGATGTAATAGAAGCCTTCCTCATCCATCCGGGCCAGGTCGCCGGTGTGGAACCAGCCGTCGGCGTCGATGACCTCTGCCGTGGCCTCGGGGTCCTTGTAGTAGCCCAGCATCACGCAGTCGCCCTTGATGCAGATCTCGCCGGTCTCGTCCAGCTTATACTGAACGTGGTCGTCGGGCTTGCCCACGGCACTCATGTGCTTTTCGACCTGCGTAAAGTTCAGGATGCCGTCGCCGAAGGTCTCGGTCATACCGTAGCACTGGTTGACGACGAAGCCGTTCTGGGCCAGCTCCAGCAGCATCTTGGGGTCGAGGGCAGCGGAAGAGCAGCACAGGTCCCACAGGCCGTTCAGGCGGCTGACGCGGCCGCGCTTCATGTCCTTGTAGATGGTCTCCACCAGCACGGGGGCCGAGGCCATGACATCGCTGTGCATCAGGCCCAGGTCGCGGTAGAAGTCGCGGATGTCGCCGCAGAGGTTCAGAGTCCAGCCGGCAGGCGGGTAGGACATGACGCAGACGAAGCAGGCCATGTGGAAGAGGGGCAGCAAGGTCATATGGCTCAGCGGCAGCTTCTGGCCTGCCGGGAGGCGGTCGGTGATCCAGTTCTCTGCCACCTCCGAATAGGTGTGCAGGCTGGCGCACATATTCCGCTCCGAGAGCATGACGCCCTTGCTGCGGCCGGTGGTGCCGGAGGTGAACATCAGCATCATCAGATCATCGTGGCCCACGCAGTTGGTCAGCTCGCCGGGGGCAGTATCCTTATAGCAGTCCATGGGGCGGAGCTTCGGGCCGTAGGCGGCTTCCAGCTCGGCGCGGCAGCCGTAGTCGATGCCGTCGTTCAGGATGAGGGCAGGCTCCACGAGGCCCAGCTCATATTCCAGCTCGTCCCAGTTCTTTTTCTGGTTCAGGGTCACGAGGACGCCGCCGGCGAGGATGATGCCGTAGGACGCCACGCAGAATTCATAGCAGTTCCGGCTCAGCAGAACGATGCGCCGGCCCTTGATGTCCGGCACTTCGGCCTTGAGATAGGCCACCATCCGGCGGATGTCCTGCGCATACTCACGATACTTCTTCTCCACAACAGTCTTGCCGTCCTCGGCCACATAGCGGATGGCCACATGATCGGGGAACTCCTGCTCCATGCAGCGGGTCACCATGTCATATACGCCTGCGGGTACTTTGATGTATTCAGCCATCGGTCTTTCTCCTTTTTTGTCAAATTTTCAACTCAGCACTTTTTTCATTCACCTTCCAGAGTCATTCCGAATCTCTGGCATTCCGAGGAAAACTCTGGCACGGCTCCTCATGGCAACAGTATACCGCAAGCAGAGCGCAAACGCAAGATTTAATTGCACAAATATGCAACTTGAGCTTGCATTTGATTTGTGCAGGCAGATGTAATTCTTTCCTTTTGTTGCGATGCGCGAAAAGCTGTGATACACTTTTTTTCGTCAGGACGAAACTTCGCCCGGAGGTCGAGTCCTTATCAAATTGACAGCAAGCCCAAAAAGCATTATACTGGTTATATCATTTAGCAAAAAAGCTCCCCGCCGAGCTTCATATTTTTATTTATCGCGCCTAAAATACGGCCTTCCGGGGCCTCCGGGACGAATGGCGCACAAGGAGGACCCTTTTCATGGAAGGCACCAAGCCCCGCACTGTAAGCAGCCTTGGCATGTTCGACCTGCTGAAAGGCATCGGAATGCTGGCCATCGTCTTTGCCCACACGGCAGAGCTTTACCCCCTCGGCACCAACGACGTCATCCCTTTCGCGTTCGCGCTGTTCGCTTACCGCGAAGCGCTGATGGCCGCCTTTTTTATTGCCAGCGGCTACGGCTTCCGCAAGCGCTCCATCCACAAATGCATCGAGCAGCAGCTCAAGACCCTGCTCAAGCCTTACCTTTATACTGCACTGGCCACCACGGTGCTCCACACTTTCATTCACCACGCAGCTTTCGGCTCGTGGGATGCCGCCCTCTCAGAATCGGCCAAGGTCTTAGGCGGCTTCCTGTTAGGCCTGCCCCACACGGCCACTTACTTCGGGCAGCAGTTTTTCTCCTGCGGCCCCATGTGGTACTTAGTGGCCCTGATGCTGGCGTGGGTGCTGCTGGACGTGCTGCTCGAGATCTTCCCCGAGCGGTACATAACCCCCGCAGTCGTCGGCGTCACCCTGCTTGGCTGGGGCGTCACGCTGGTGTGGGAGGCTCCTTTCTGCATCGCGCAGGGCATGGTGTCGCTGCCCTACCTTTACATCGGCTATCTGGCCAAGAAGCGCCGCCTTTTCGAAACTCCCCTTTCCGGCAGAGCCAAAGCCAGACTTATCGCGTCCGCGCTGGGCGTCGTCGCGGGCGTTTTGCTGACCCAGAGCACCGACTGCGTTTCGCTGGGCGAGTGGACGATGGGGCCGCTGAGCATCCTGCTGGATGGCGCAGTGGGCTACGGCATCATCCGGCTCTTTTTGGAATGGCAGCGCCGAGTGGACGGCCCCATCTCCCATGCCATCGAGTGGGTGGGCCGGCGCTCGCTCTTCATCTTTTGCATCCACACTGTGGAGCTGACGGCCATCCCGTGGTATCTGATGGCTGCAAAGTATGCTGACCATCCGGTGCAGGGGATGCTGCTGCAGTTCGTGTTCTCGCTTGTGTCCATCTTCGCCGTCACCGAACTTCTGATGCGCCGCAAAGAGCTTGGCCGGAAGCTTCGGGGCGGCAAGCCTTCGGACAAGCCCCGGCAGCGGAGCAAGACCCGCCGCTATGCGGCAAAACACTGAAATTCCTGCGCTTTGGTATCCGGCCATTTTGAGGGCAGACTATAGTTACTTTTGATGCATGGGCTTGCAGCGCGGGTTGTACGCCTTGCGATAAATCGGAGGAGGACCCGGTAATGATGAACGAAACTCCTGAGGCGGCTCTGCGCAGCCGCATTGCAGACCTTGAACAACAGCTCAAACTTGCAGACGAAGGCACTTCGCGGCTGGCCCAGCGCTGCCTCGAGCTGGAAAAACAGCTGCAGACCTTCTATGCTGCCCACCCCCAGAAAGAGAGGCAGACCGACTCGCCTCCTCTGGTGCAGCCGCTGCTTTACTATGATGCCGGGTTCGGCTTTTCCCAGAAAGACACCGTCAAAGCCCCGGACTACGAATACGACGAGCTGAACGGCATGGTGACAGCGACCTTCGAGCTGCCGGAGACCGCGTTCAATCTCCGTCTCGACCCCGGCGAACTGCCCTGCTGCATCACTGATTTCGTCTTCTCGGATGACCGCATCCTCTGCTGCCCGGTGAACGGTGTGCCGCTCCACGGCGACGGCATCCTGTTCCTCAACGACGACCCGAATTTCATGCTGGAAGGTCTGAACCGTTTCCCCGCCGGGGATGAAGCTGGGCGTGAGCTACTGCTACTTCCCGCTGGAGCCGCTGGCGGACGACCCATTGTTCGCCGCCGTTCTCGAGGGCGTACAGTATTTCCAGAAGACCCGCGTCTGCGAGCAGATGCACCTCGACCAGCTGGAAAAGACTGCGGCTGACCAGAAGCAGACCATCGAGGCCCTGCAGAAGAATCTCTCCGAGCTGCATCAGGCCAACGCCGAGCTGAGCGCCCGGAGCAAAGCCTACGAGAGCTCGCTGGAAAACATCCTCTCTTCCAGCAGCTGGAAACTCACGCAGCCCCTGCGCCGCCTGCTGGGGCTGTTCCATCGCAGCCGTTGAGCCTGCCTGCGGAGAGGAGGATACGATGTACAGCAGTTATACCACTCTGCAGCGGGCTCAGCTCGCCAAACAGGAATATCTCGACACCCAGGAAGTTTTTCTCGGCGTCTATGCGCCGGGGCGGAACGCCGCCCTGAAAGCTTCCCTGCAGGACCAGCTCCACCGCAAATTTTTATGGACGGACAGCCTCCGCCCCGAAGCCCTCGGCAGCGCCGTCGGTGTGCTTCTGGTCAGGGAAGACCTTTTCCTGATGCCCACGGCCCTTTCCTGCTTTGCGGACGCACTGCGCAGCGGCGCAGACTACGTCACCAGCGACGCCGTCTTCGGCTACTCAGGCGTCACCACCCTTTACCACAGTCAGGGCTTTGCAGCCTGCCCGGGCTGCGCCCTCGTCTCCCGGGAGCTGCTGCGCCGCTGTCAGGCGGAAGCCCGCGACCCGGAAAATCCCGTCGAACTGCTGACGCTGGCGGCGAAGCTCCGCCGCAGCCACGTCTGCCTCCCGCTGGCGCTGGCCCACTATGAGCGGGACATCTGCGCCGAAGACATCTGGTCTGTAAAGGGGAAGCGCGTCTTTATCATGAGCCACCTGCTGGACATGACCGGTGCGCCCATCGTGCTGGTGAGCGCCGTGCCGGTGCTGCGCAGCATGGGCTACGAAGTGGTCGTCCTCGGCCCTGAGGACGGCGGCTCCATGCCGCTCTTCCTCGAGGCGGGAGCTACCGTCATCACCCGCAAGGGCTGTGTCCAGTCGCCCCTGCTCTGGGGGCTGGCCCTCTGCGCCGACCTTGTTCTGGCCAACACCGTCGTGGAGGCCCGGGCCGTCCGCGCCCTGAGCGGTGCGCGGGTGCCGGTGCTCTGGTGGCTCCACGATGCCTTTGCAGGCTACCCCCACATCGCCCACCAGATCCCCAGAGAGCTGGGCGAAAACATCCGGCTCTACTCCGTCGGCAGCCACGCCGCCAACGCCATGCACTCGGTGCGGCCGGAGTTCAACATCCGGCCCCTCATCTACGGCCTGCCGGACTACGCCGCCGAGAAGTTCTCCCACTACGATCTGAGCTATGCGGGCGGGCGGCCTCTGTTCGCCACCGTGGGTTCCTTCGAGAACCGGAAAGGCCAGGACATCTTCTGCAAGGCCATCCGGCTGCTGCCGCCTGAGACCATGAAGAAGGCATCCTTCCTCTTCGTGGGCAAGGCCGCAGAGGGGCTGGAGATGATGGACGCCGTGCGGAGCCTGACCGCTGACTGCCCCGACAACGTCTTTTATGTCAAGCGGCTCACCCGCGACGAGATCAAGAGCCTGATGGCCCAGTGTACCTGCCTCGTCTGCGCCTCCCGCGACGACCCCATGCCTACTTTCGTCACCGAGGGCCTCATCTTCGGCAAGCCCGCCATCGTGTCGGAGCACACCGGCACCGCCGGGCTCATCACCGAGGGCGTGGACGGTTTCGTCTACGAGGACGACGACCCCGAAAAGCTGGCCGAGCGGCTGGCCTGGGCCATCGAGCACCCGGAAAAGCTTGCCGCCATGCGTCCCGCCTGCCGTGAGCTTTACGAGAGCCATTACTCCAAGCAGGCGTTTTCCGACAGTTTACAACAGGCTGTAAAGGAGCTCACCGGCGAATAAGCTCCCCGTTCTTTATCACTCTGCCGAAACTGAGGCAAAAAATTTGGCGGTTGTTCACAAACACACCTCCGGACTGTGATATACTCTCCTAAGAGTCTATCCCAGTCCGTTTTTTGTTAAAATTCGAAAGGAGTCCCCGCATGAGTTCGTCCGCCTCCCCCGCCCCTTCGCGCCGAAAGACCCTGCTCTCGCTGGGCGTTCTGGCCCTGCTGACCGGCATCGTGGTGTTCATCTTCCGGGAGCACTGGGCCGAGATCTCCGAGGCGCTGAGCCGGCTCACCCTCGGGCAGGGGCTTCTGGCACTGGCCGTGGGCCTGAGCTACCCGCTTCTCGAGGGCGTATCCAGCTGGCTCATCGTCCGCAGCCGCCTGTCCCATTTCCCGCTGCGGCAGGGCATCGACAACGCATGGATGGGGACCTTCGGCAATGTGGTGGGCCTCGGCGCAGGGTCGATGCCGTTTCAGACGTGGTATCTCCACCGGCGCGGGCTGGACGTCGGCCCCGGCGTGGGGCTGATGACCCTGCAATACGTCTTCCACAAGACAGCCGTCCTGCTTTACGCCACCGTGCTGCTTCTGGCGGGCCGCCCTTGGATGGCGGCCCACTCCGACGGCGTGCTGCGGTATCTGCCCGGGGCCTACGCTGTCGTGGCGGGCGTCATCGTGGGGCTCATCGCCCTCTGCGCCCTGTCGGTGGTGCAGCGTCTGGCCCGCTGGCTGCTGCATTTTCTGCCCGACACGGGCCGCTGGGCCGAGCGCCGGGAAAGCTGGCTCAAGCAGCTGGACGCCCTGAGCGCCGAGAGCCGCCATCTGCTGGCGGACAAGCCCCGCTGTGCCGCCATTCTGGGCGTGCATCTCGTAAAGCTGTTCCTGCTCTTCCTGCCTGCCTTGGATGGGGCTGCGGTTCATGGGGCTGGATACCGGACTGGCCTTCTGGCAGGTGCAGCTCCTGACGTCGCTGACCTTCTTTGTCTCCAACGCCCTGCCCAACGTGGCGGGCATGGGCTCGGTGGAGACGGCCTTCCTGCTGGTGTACAGCAGCTTCCTCCCCGATGCTTCGTCCATGAGTCTGCTGATGTTCTACCGGCTGGCCAGCTATTACGCCGTCTTTGCGGCAAGCGCCGTCGGCTTTGCGCTGGCGCAGCGGCGGCTGAACCACGGATAAGTTTGTGAATGTTTTATTTCATTTTGGCAACAGTTCTTACTTCATTGTGCATTCTGCGCGGAATCTCTTGATTTTTTAGGCAAAGCAATGTATAATAATTTCTGATAGCCGCCCATCACTGACAGTCTGATTCAAAAATCAAGGAGTACATTTTCATGAAACTGAACAAGATCTGTGCCGCCTCTGCCGTTCTGGCACTGGCTGTTGCTCTGACCGCCTGCGGTGGCTCCGCTTCCACTGCCGCTTCCAGCACTGCCTCTTCTGAGGCCGCTTCCTCCGTTGCTGCATCTTCTGAGGCAGCATCTTCTGAGGCTGCTGCTGAGAGCGCAGAGTACACCGTTTACAACACCACCGGTTCTACCGTCTCCGAGCTGTACCTGTACGAGGCAGGCTCTGAGGACAAGGGCGAGAACCTGGCTGGCGAGGCTGGTCTGGCCGACGGCGAGAATGTCGTCATCACCCGCGATGTCGAGGCCGACAAGCAGGACGACATGACCTATGTTCTCGAGTTCACCACCGAGACGGCAGCACCCAGAGCTTCGAGACCCTGCACTACGAGATCACTCCCATCTCTCTGAAGAGCGTGGACGCAGCTGCTGGCGCTACCCCCATCGCATTCGCTGCTCCTGAGCAGTAAAAATCGGCTCATAACGAAGAAAACGGCAGGTTCAATGAACCTGCCGTTTTCTTATTCTATCAAATTCAGCCCTTCATGGGGACAAAGCCCACGAGGTCCTTCACCACCTCGCCGCCGATGATGAGGCCCACGACCGACGGGACAAAGGCGTTCGAGCCGGGGACAGAGCGGCGGATGGTACACTTGCGCTGGGTACCCGGAGGGCAGATGCAGTGGTATTTGCAGCTGATGGAGTCATCCTCGATGGGAGTCATGACAGGCTCCCTGGAGTAAACGACTTTCAGGTGCTTGATGCGGCGCTTGCGGCACTCGGTGCGCATGACCTTGGCCAGCGGGCAGACGGAAGTCTTATAAATATCCGTGACCTCGAAGCGGGTAGGGTCCATCTTGTTGCCTGCACCCATGGAGCAGATGATGGGGACGCCAGCCTCCTTGCACTTCATGACCAGCGCAATTTTACCGGTGACAGTGTCGATGGCGTCCACCACGTAGTCGAACTGGCTGAAATCGAAGCTGTCCTGCGTCTCGGGGCCAAAGAAGGTCTTGTAGGTGGTGACCTTGATGTTGGGGTCGATGTCGTGGACGCGCTCTTCGGCCACATCCACCTTGAACCTGCCCACCGTCTTGCGGGTGGCGATGATCTGGCGGTTCAGGTTGGTGAGGCAGACTTTGTCGTCGTCGATCAGGTCGAGAGCCCCCACGCCGCTGCGGGCCAGCGCCTCGACGGTGTAGCCGCCCACGCCGCCCACGCCGAACACGGCTACGCGGGAATCGTGCAGTTTGGTCATTGCTTCCGCGCCCAGCAGCAGCTGGGTGCGGGAATACTGGTCTTGCATATCATTTCTCCTTTAGGTTCTGCTTTTTACAGTCACGGGCTTGCCCTTATCCCTTCGCCACCTGTGTAATGGTGCCGCCTCCGAGGACGACATCGCCCTGATACAGCACGACGGCCTGCCCCGGGGTGGGGGCGCGCTGAGGCTGGTCAAATTCCAGACGGAAGCTGTCCGGCCCTGCCGGGTAGACGGTGGCAGGCTGTTCGGTCTGATGATAACGGGTGCGGGCCGTCACCCGCAGGGGGCCTTTCAGCTCCGGGATGGCGATCCAGTTCACTTCGTTCGCATAGACGATGGTATCGAACAGCTCCGACTCCGGGCCGACCGTGACGGTGTTGGCCTGCATATCCTTGGCGCAGACGTAGACCGGTGCGCCCATGGCGAGGCCCAGACCCTTCCGCTGGCCGATGGTGTACCGCACAGCGCCGCTGTGGGTGCCTACCTTTCTGCCGCCGACGTCGAGGAAATCGCCCGCCGGGTAGTGCTTTCCGGTGAAATCCTCCATAAAGCGGGCGTAGTCGCCGTCCGGCACGAAGCAGATGTCCTGACTGTCGTGCTTGCGGGCGTTCACGAAGTGCTGCTGCTCGGCGATGGCGCGCACTTCGCTCTTGTGCAGACCACCCAGCGGCAGGCGGACATGAGCCAGCTGCTCCTGCGTGAGGTTGTAGAGCACATAGCTCTGGTCTTTGTTCTCGTCCAGACCCTTTTTGAGCAGCCAGCGGCCCGTGGCCTCGTCCTGCTCCACCCGGGCATAATGGCCCGTGACCACATGATCCAGCCCGTGCGCTTCCGCCCAGCGAAGCAGGTGATCGAACTTCATATATCTGTTGCAGTCGATGCAGGGATTGGGCGTACCGCCGGCCTCGTAGACCCGGATGAATTTGTCGATGATCTTTTCCTGAAAGTCTGCCGTAAAATCCAGCACCTCGTAGGGAATATCCATCGCATAGGCCACCTCGGCGGCGTCCTCAATGTCCCGCTCCGAGCAGCAGGTGTGCAGGCCCTCGGTGTCCACGGCCTCGTTGCGGGTGAGGCGCATGGTGACGCCGGTGCAGTCGAAACCGTCCCTCTGCATGAGCCATGCCGCCACCGAGCTGTCCACACCGCCGCTCATGGCGATGAGCGCCCCGGGGCGGCGGGAAGTGTTCTGTGTTTCTGCCATTCTGTTCCTCTTCCGTTATAACATACTAAAACAGTAGTATAATACTACCGCAGCTTCTTTCTCTTGTCAAGACGCAGAAAATTTGGCCGCAAAGGCCAGAAGTTCTGCTTTTTCGTTGGGCAGCCGCCCGGTGATGACCTCTTCCAGCAGCGCTTCCAGCGCGCGGCGCAGGCCCGGCCCGGGCGCGACGCCCGCCGCCATCAGATCGCGGCCATTCACGGCCAGCTGGGAGACGCGGCAGCAGGCGCTTTGGGCGGTCAGCGTCTCGGCCTCTTTTTGCAGGGCGGTAAATTCATCTTTTCTTTCCGGTCGAAGAGCGCTCCAAAGGGCAGTCAGCTGCTGCACGGTGTGGAGGTCGTATCTGCCAAGAAGTCGTTTGGCTTGAAGCGACAGCGCAGGAGTGCGGGGAGCTTTCTCCTTCACCAGCGTTGCCACTCCATCTATCACAGCGTTGGAGCATTTCAAGCGTTTCAGCGCCTTCCACGTTCCATCCTCCCCCAGCGGCAGAAGCAGCGCCGCCCAGCGGGTGGTCACTTCCTCTGCTCCTGCCGGAAGGGCATCTATGATCTCACGGGCTTCCGACAGATCGTCGGGCGGCAGTTCCGGCAGGACGAAAGCCAGCACTTCCGGCTCCAGATACGCCCCCGGCTTCGGGGCAGACAGAAGCTTGTTCAGCTCTTCTTCGATGCGCTCCACCGACACGCAGTCGAGGTGGGCGGCCAGCTGCTTCGCCGCCGCTTCGGTGGTCTCGTCGATCACAAAACCGAACC
>ENA-OQIT01000295-OQIT01000295.1-human-gut-metagenome-genome-assembly--contig:-NODE-295-length-10617-cov-2.895710_pt1 | contig 10617 bp, 10 predicted proteins | sample MGYA00242587_ERZ504752 | MGnify/ENA primary metagenome ERZ504752 (study PRJEB26092, sample SAMD00036352) | human gut metagenome | host: Homo sapiens | study: EMG produced TPA metagenomics assembly of... | reverse complement strand
CCTTAAATAGTAAATCTGATTGGCTGGTAATCACCTGTTGTCAGTGGTAATGGCAGTCCTGCTTTCATCAGTGCTGCGCCTGTGTATACTTTTCCGGTTGCAATGTCTTCGTAATGCAGATCTGCATCCAGTCCCTGAGGATAGAAAAGATAGATATACGGATTAGCTTCGCTGTGGAGTCTTACGCCACATACAACTGTCTCTTTTTTGTCCTTGGATACGAACTGCCAGAGTACATGGTTGTTGTTTTCAAATGGATTTATCAGACGATAGTAATCTCCGGACTGTACCAGATGCTCGATTTCTTTGTATTTCAGAATCTGCTCTCTGGCTGTCTTTTTGTCTTCTTCGGACATCTTCATCAGATCCAGTTCATAGCCAAATGTACCGGATGATGCAACCGTTCCTCTTGTCTCGAATGGTGTGATCCTGCCGGACTGGTGGTTCGGGCATACGCTGACATGAGCCCCCATTGCACTTACCGGATATCCGAAAGAAGTACCGTACTGGATTTTCAGTCTGTCAATAGCATCAGTGTTATCGCTGCACCAGATCTGCGGAGAATAATAGAGCATTCCTGCATCAAATCTTCCGCCGCCACCTGAGCAGGATTCAAACAGGAGATTTGGATATCTCTGCACAAGGCTTTCCATCATTTCATATACTGCAAGTACATATCTGTGATAAACCTCTCCCTGGCGTTCTTTTGGAAGTGCTGCGGAGAATACGTTGTCTACACTGCGGTTCATATCCCATTTTACATAATCTGCCTTGCATGCATCCAGAACTTTGAAAATCTGGTTCATGATATGGTCACGGACTTCTTTTCTGGTAATGTCCAGATTGAGCTGATGTCTGCTCCGGTTCATAGCACGTCCCGGAATCTTCAATGCCCAGTCCGGATATTCTCTGTAGAGATCACTGTCCTCGGAAATCATCTCCGGCTCTACCCAGAGACCGAATTTCAGTCCAAGTCCGTGGATTCTCTCTGCAAGTGCAGGAAGTCCACCTTTGATCTTCTCTTCATTTACTTCCCAGTCACCAAGTGCGCACCAGTCATTATCTCTTTTGCCAAACCATCCATCGTCCAGAACAAACATATCCAAGCCGATGTTCCTGGCTTCTTCTGCAATATGATACAGTTTGTCTGCATCAAAATCAAAATAGGTAGCTTCCCAGTTGTTTACGAGGATTGGTCTTGGCTGTTCTACGTATTTGCTGCGGATCAGGTTGTTTCTGTATGCATCATGATAAATGCGAGAAAGTTTTCCAAATCCTTCTGCGGAATATGACATAATCACTTCCGGAGTTTCAAATGTGTCACCTTTTTCCAGTGTCCATGCGAAATGATATGGATGGATTCCCATTACCACACGGGTATGTCCTACCTGATCTACCTCTGTCTCAAATGTAAAGTTTCCACTGTAAGCCAGTGCATATCCATAACAGTTTCCATATGTTTCTTCTGTGTTTCTGTCGCAGAGGATTACAAATGGGTTATGATGATGACTGGAAGTGCCGCGAATACTTCCTACAGACCAGTTTGCATGACCCAGATGTGTTCTTTCCATCTGTCGTTCTACGTTATGTCTGCCATAGAAATGAACTGCATCCATTTCTCTATATTCAAAATCCATTTCCATAGACATTGCTTTCTTTACTGTAACAGGTGTCTCACCAGTCTGTTCCAGACGAACTGCTCTGGTGATCACATCCAGATGTGGGAATACACTGTAGAGAAGATGTGCTTTCAGTCCGCTGACACGGTCTGCCAGGACAATCTCCAATGTCTCTGCCTCATCTTCTTTTGCAAACATTGCAGGGAGACCTTTCAGGCTGTATTTTCCTTTTGTGATCTCATAGGATTCAAATTTCAGATTTGCAGTGTCGCTGCCGTCTGCCTGCTCTACTTCCAGACCATTGATACGATAATCTCCGTTTCCGTAAGCTGTATATTCCTGCGGCAGAGTATCCAGGGAAAATGTTTTGTCTTTTCCTGCTTCATACGGATTTCCGGAGAATCCTCTGTCCACACATACAATCCTGTCCGTAATCAGGGAATCCCCTACCGGGCATCCATAATACAGATGAACCAGAGTATCATACTCTCTTACCTGCATCTGATAGGTGCTGTTTTCTGTTCTCAGGTCAAATACTTTTTCTGCCTCATGATACTTAATCCATTCCATACTCTGTACCTCTCATTTCTTTGTTGTTTTTTTTGTTAAAAAGCATACTGATCCGGTTCTGTATCTACATAGTGATGTTCTTCTTCGTCCTCTTTGAAATACGGTTTGAACAGTTTCCACATAAACCAGGAATCTGCATAGGCTGTCAGGGAAAATCCCACCATCAGCCAAATCAGCAGATATACCGGAAAAAGTTTTGCATCTACAAGTGTCATGGTCATTGGCAGTATCGTGATCACTGCCACTGCTATCGCATAACCTATATGTTTAACCGCAAAATAAAATGCGTTTGTGATCAAAGTCATTGTTTTGTTTTCAAATGCTGCAACTGTCGGGAATATGTACAGTGCAATGGCAATCAGCGGAATACATACCGCCAGAATCACGTAATTGAAAATCTGTGGCATGGAACCAGGCATAGTTACCAACGATTCTTTCTCCATATAAAGAAATACTGCAACTGCTGCCATCAGGATCCAGATCAGAGTTGACTGTTTGAAGTTCTGCTTAAAGCTTTTAAAAAAATCATGAAATACCCGGATATCTCCATCCTTGTGGAGTTTTAATGTACAATAATACAAAGCAGTGGTGGATGCCCCTGCTGTAATAACAGGAAGAGAGCACACGATCCATAGTAAATTCAATGCAATTAACTGACCTAAAAATCCAAATATCCTGTCATAAAGACTTCCTGGTTTCATTTTCTATTACCCCTTCCTTTTTCTATCTTAATGATTTTGTCCTGACTTTCACCTTTACAGATGATTCAGCAATCAGATATCCAGTTTCAGGCAGCCTTCTGTTATTCTTCTCTTTCCAGTTGTATAACAAAATTCTGCCTGTATAGTTCAGGGGAAATGTCCCGAACCTCCCGGATTCTTCTTTTTATTTTTTTAAACTTACAGTTTACCACCAGATGTTGCAATACCTTCGATGAACTGTTTCTGGAAGATCATATAGAGGACGATCATCGGAATACAGGCAATCAGGGAAGCTGCCATCAGTTCCGGGAATTTTGAAGTATACTGTCCCTGCATTTTTGCAAGTGCTGCTGACAGAGGCATTACATCTTTGTTACAGATCAGAGGCCACATCAGATCTTTGTATGCAAATACTGCTGTGAAGATTCCCAGTGCCACCATGGAAGAACGTGTCAGAGGAGCCATGATGAACAGGAAGGTCTGACCGATGTTACATCCGTCAAGACGTGCTGCCTCTTCCAGATCTTTCGGAAGTCCCATATAAGCCTGTTTGAGGAGAAATGTACCAAATGCAGTAACAATACCGGGAAATACCAGGGCAAAAATGGTATTGAGCATTCCCATTTTACTTACCATTAAGTACTGTGGGATAATGAAGATCTGTCCAGGCACCATCATCTGGAAAAGTACCAGAGAGAACATCAGGTTTTTCCCCCTGAAGTTCAGACGTCCAAATGCATAGCCTGCCAGTGTTGCTGTCAGAACCGCACATACAACACGACCCAGGATCAGAAGTAAGGTATTGATATACAGATGTAAGAAATCCATATTTGCGCTTACTTCTCTAAAACTGTCCCATCTCCATGTAGACGGGAGGATTACGAACGGGTTGACAGAGGTTGCCTCTGTCATAGTTTTGAAAGCTGTCAGAATCATCCATAAGAAAGGAACCAGCATGGTAATAGATACCAGTATCAGGATAACATGGATCAGAACTCTGTTTGCTTTATCTCTTGCTGACATAATTATCCCTCCTTAGTTATAATGAACCCACTTCTTCTGCGCAATATTCTGGAATACTGTCATAATCATAATTACAACCAGAAGAAGTACGACGATTGTTGAACCATAACCTTTGTTATTCTGTACAAAGGAATTCTGGTAGAACAGGTAAACAAGTGACTGTGTTTTGTAAAGTGCAGGACTGTTTCTGTCCATAACCATGAAGATCAGGTCGAATACCTGCATGGCACCGATGACACGGGTAACCATTACAAAGAAGATGGTCGGCGAAAGCAGCGGGATTGTAATATGGAAGAACTGTTTCACACCAGTTGCTCCGTCAATGCTTGCTGCTTCATAATAATCTCTTGGGATTTCCTGCAGACCGGACAGGAAAAGAACCATATTGTAGCCGATGATAGACCATACACCGATCACTGCGATCGCATAAACTGCGATCTTCGGATCAGAGATCCAGTTGATCTTTGTGTGAAAAATGTGATTGAGAAGACCGAATTCTGAGTTAAACAGCCATCTCCATACCATGGCGATTGCAGCCGGAGCAGCAACCATAGGCAGGAAGAAAATAGTTCTGTAAACAGCACGGCCTTTCATTTTACGGTTTAATAAAACTGCCAGTACAAGTGCGATAGCAATGGAAAACGGAACTTCCACAATGGCATATTTAAATGTATTTAATAATGCCTGCCATACTTCCGCATCGTGGAACAGCTTTACATAGTTGTCAAAACCAATGAAGATATTTCCCTTACCGAAATCTCCGGTCTTGAAAAAGCTCTCATAAATGGTCTTAAAAATCGGATAGATATTTAAGATGATCAGACCAAGCATTGTAGGAAGAATGAACGCCCATCCCCAGATGAATTCATTCCGCGCCTGACTGGTACCTTTTTTTGGATTTGCCACGGTTCTCACTCCTTCTTATCGTAAAATTCTGTTGCTGATTTGAACGGAAAACTGCCGCACATCTGCATACCTGTTGTGACTTCTGCGGTTATCACATGATCGGAATCTTTTTTGTCGGCAGCTTTCCTGTTTCTTATTTTTTATGAATGGTTTTGCTGAATATTAATTAATAGGACTCTTCTGCGATGGCATCGTTCATAATAGTAACGATATTCTTGTCATGCATCATCCATGCTTTCTTCATCATTCCATGGTTTCTTCAGTTCTTCGCACATTGGGTTCCACCATGCAAGTGTTGCATTTGTGTGTGGTCTGAATACGATATTGTCCATTGCATCCATGTATGGCTGTAAGTTGAAGCAGTCAACACTGTTAACCCATCCATCGGACATTCCTTCGTAAGCTGCCATTGTTACACCAAGGTCAGCCTGTTTCTGCTGCATATCTTTTGTACCGAACCACTCAATAAGCTGGAAAGCTTCGTCCGGCATATCTGTGTTTGCAGATGCTGCCCATCCAAGACCATTGTAAAGAGATACGCTCTCTCCTGTTTCAGCATCTTTCGGAAGTCTTGCCACATCACAGTGCTCTTTGATATAATCGTTGTCTTTGAAAGCAGATACCATCCAGGATCCCTGAGAAATCATAGCTACCTTGCCAGATCCGAAGAGTACGTCTGTACCTGTTTCGGACATTGTAGATGCAGGAGGCATTACATTTTTAACGCATTTGTCAACGAATTCCATTGCTTTGATAGTGTTTGGATCATCAAAACCGGATTTGTTGTCATCTGTCAGTACACGTCCGCCCATGGAGTAAACAATATTCATCCATGTATCCTGCTCGTTAGACGGGTTTGCTGCAAAACCGTACTGGCTTCCGTCTTCTTTTGTAAGTTTTTTCTGCAATGTCATAGAATTCATCCCATGTCCAGCTTCCGTCCGGATAATCGATTCCTGCTTCATCAAACATATCTTTGTTGTACCACATAGCAATTGTATCGATGTCCTTCGGTACTGCGTATGTTTTTCCGTTCCCACCTGATACATTTCTTTGTATATCTTTCGGGTAATTTGTTCCATTTCCTAGTTTGTTCGCTGTCTGCAATCTTGTCTGTCAGATCAAGTAAGATATCATTGGACATATATCTTACAGCTTCATTGGAATGCATCCAGAATACGTCCGGCATGTCTCCGCCTGATGCACCTGCTTCAAGAAGTGTCCAGTAGCTGCTCCACTCTACTACCTGAAGTTCAGTTTTGATTCCGGTCTCTTTTGTAAACTCATCCATAATTTCCTGAAGTCCGGCTTTCTGTCCGTTATCCCAGATTGCAACTGTCAGAGTTTTGTCTTTCGCCTGTGCGCTTACTGGTGCAAGTGCAGTAACTGTCATAGCACCGATCACTGTTGCGACTGTGAGTTTTTTCATGTTTTTTCTCATATACATCCTCCTTTATTCGTCGTTTCGACGTGTTCCTTGTGATTCTTATTATACGTTTTTGTCTATTTTTTTAAATGGACTAATGAAATGAATTTATGTCATAATCGTTATGGAAAAAACGCTGAATTTATGGTAAAATGTCAACAACGACTTGAATTTATGCGTATTTGCAGGATATCAGTCCTTATGTCTTTATATCAACAATATCTGCAATCAAAGAAAATAGAAAAAGGAATTACCCAAATGCCAAATGTAAAATATACGGACAGCGCTACTTTCCGCTGTCTTGAAAATCTGAAAGAAGGCTCCCTTGATATCAGTCTGATCCATACGGGCAAAGAACACTGCCCGCCCGGACATATCTGTTCCATGCCAAGAGATGAGTTCATCATCCATTTTGTGCTGGACGGTACCGGATTCTATTCTGCCGGAGGTCAGACCTGGAGCCTTACTCCCGGACAGATGTTTGTAATTTATCCAAATGAACCAGTCACATACGGTGCTGATGAAACCAATCCCTGGACTTATGCCTGGATTGGTTTTCGCGGAATCCGAGCTCACTCAATGGTAAAAGAATGTGGATTTTCCAAAAATCAATTAGTACTTCCTGCACCGGATCAGAAAACAATCCTGAAACACATCGATTATATGCTGAATCATAAGCAGCTTTCCAAAGCCAATGATCTAAGGCGCCAGGCTTATCTGATCCTGTTGTTAGCCGAGCTTGCCGACTTTCATGAAAAACAAGTCTGCACAGAACAGAAAAAGTAGCTAAGTATGCTTACAGCACCAGTGTTTACGTTAGAGCTTGCCATTGAATATATTAAAGACATGTATCAAAAGGGAATCGGGATTTCTGATATTGCAGATAATATCGGAATCAGCCGTGCCTATCTGAACAGTTCCTTTCAGAAAGAGCTTGGAATGTCCGCACAGACCTTCCTCATTGATTATAAGATGCATAAAGCAGCCAGTCTTCTGGTCAGTACTAGCCTGTCTGTTAAAGAGATTGCTAATAATGTGGGCTATGAAGACCAGCTTGTTTTTTTCCAAGGCTTTTAAGAAGAAGTTTGGAATGAGTCCGAAGAATTATAAGACCCATAAAGAAATGATGGATAAATTTAACGAAAAGCAGGTAGACGATTCCGTGTGATCGTTCTGCCTGCTTTTTGTTGATTTTTTATTTCTGTCTATTGCTTTTCGCAACCTCCATAAGGAGCTTACCTGATTCGGTTATTATTTTGCAGTTAAAACATAAATTCTGGACTCATAGTCTGTGCATGGTTCGTCTTCACTTGTAGGTTCACCTGCTGTACAGTCTGTGGTGAGCAGTCCCAGATTCATCAGCTCATCCCCGTAGTTTTCTGTTTCATTATACTCATTTCTGTAGATAAGATCCGGATCCAGTCCCTGAAGCCGCACTCTGGTAAAATCTGCGTTTACTACATTTCTTTCCCTGTACCAGAATACCAGCGCTGTTTTTTTGTCCTCACTGACTGTCATCCACGCTGTTTCATTGCCCTCAAAAGGACTCTTCAGTCTGTAAAAAGTTCCAAACTGAATCAGTTCTCTGTATTCTTTCATAAAGGTAATCTGCTGTTTTACTTCACTGATTTCCTCATCAGACAGTTTATTCAGATCCAGCTCATATCCGAAGGTTCCAAAATAAGCTACATTTGCTCTTGTATGTAACGGAGTTTTGCGGTTTAACTGATGGTTTGGTACTACAGAAACATGACTTCCCATGGAGCTTACCGGATAACACATGCTTGTGCCGTACTGGATTTTCACACGCTCTGCCGCATCTGTATCATCACTGGTCCATCCCTGTGGCGCATAATAAAGGATTCCCGGATCAAAACGTCCGCCACCGCTTGCGCAGGACTCAAAGAGAATCTGCGGAAATGCAGTATTTAACCGCTCATACAGATCATAAACTCCGAGAATATATCTGTGGAACACTTCTCCCTGACGGTCTGCAGGAAGTGCAGCTGAATAACATTCCGTAATACTTCTGTTCATATCCCATTTGATGTAGGAAACCTTTGCTTCTGAGAGGATTTTGTACATCATCTCATAAATACAGTCCACCACTTCTTTTCTGGAGAAGTCCAGCACATACTGATTTCTGCCATGACAGGAATGCCTCTGGGGTGTCTGCAGGATCCAGTCCGGATGTGTACGGTAAAGGTCGGAATCCTTATTCACCATCTCCGGCTCAAACCACAGACCAAATTTCATACCCATCTCTTCAATCCTGTCTGCGATTCCCTTGATTCCCTGCGGAAGACGCTCTCTGTTTGCCACCCAGTCACCAAGTCCTGCATAATCGTTGCTTCGTGCACCGAACCATCCGTCATCCAGCACAAATAATTCAACACCACATTCCTTTGCCTTTGCAGCAATTTCCACCAGACGGTCCTCTGTAAAATCAAAATAAGTAGCTTCCCAGTTATTGTTAAGGATTGGCCTGGGACGGTCTCTCCAGTAACCTCTTGCCAGTCTCTTCTGATATAATTTATGGAAAGTCTGGCTCATTCCATTCAGACCCTTATCAGAAAATACTACTACTGCTTCCGGAGTCTGAAAGCTCTCACCACAGTCCAGCTTCCAGTCAAAATTCTGCGGATTGATTCCCACAGTGATGCGGGTTGTATCATGAGTATCCACCTCTGCCTGCATTCTGTGATTTCCGCTGTAGATCAGGCTGAATCCCATCACTTCTCCTGCATTTTCTGTTGCTGACAGACGTCGGAGCACAATAAAGGGATTATGTTCATGGGAAGAATTTCCTCTGATGCTTCCCACAGACTGGATTCCCTGCTCTAATCTGTGTTCCTTCACATGACGTTCTCTGGACCATGCACCTGAAAACTGCATCCACACATAATCCTTGTCCGGCAGATCAAGGCTGAGGCTCATTGCATTTAACAGATGTACTGATGATGTGCCCTCGTTTGTAAATCTGGCACTTCTGGTGATGATTCCCCCCTGTACAAAAATAGTATAAAGCAATTCCAGTACAATTCCTGTTACTTCATCTTTCAGTTTTACACATAAGGTCTGGGCTTCTTCGTCTTTCTCTGTATAGGTAGCCGGAAGTCCCTGAAGTTTTGGTTTTCCAGCTGCAATTGTATAACTTACATAAGTAAAATCAGAAATCCTGCTGCCGTTTTCCTGAAGGATCTCCACTGCCGGATAACGGTAATCAGAACTGCCATACACCGGATATTCCAGTTTCAGATGCTCCAGCGAAAATTTGCGGTTTCCCTCATAAACACAGGCTGTCATTGCTCTTTGCTTCATCTCAAGAAGATATGAAAAATCCTCTCTGTCATGGATTCTTTTCCCAAAATAGAGATTTCCAAGATGTCCATTTGGAAGCACACACATAATATAACTGATTTCATTGTTGTATAAATGGAATGTCTTTGAACTTTCGTGATAAATAATCATAATTTTTCCTTTCCGCATATCTGTTATTCGCTGATAATTCCAGAAAATAATGCAATTCAGATTACATTACTCTTTCATATCATTTAAGAAAACAGTCTGTCAAGTGGATGTTTATTATAATGCCAGTGAACACTCATCAATCTTCTTTAATTCCTCTTCACTAAACGGTGCACTGTCAAGCACTTTCAGGTTCTCAAGAATCTGCTGCGGACGGGATGCCCCGATGAGAACGCTGGTTACGATTCCGTCGCGGAGAATCCATTTCAGTGCCATCTGAGCAAGACTTTCCCCTCTCTCTGCTGCAATTGCATTCAGACTGCGGATACTGTTAAGACGTTCCTCACTGAACTGATCTGCATGGAGAAAACGTCCGTCTGTGTTGACGCGGCTGTCCTTTGGAATTCCATTCAGATATCGGTCTGTGAGCATTCCCTGAGATAACGGGCTAAATGCAATAATTCCCTTTTTCCTCTCTGCTGCAGCCTGTTTCAGGCCATTTGTCTCGATGGTACGGTTAAAGATATTATATCTGTTCTGATTAATGATAAACGGACAATGCAGTTCTTCCAGAATATCTGCAGCGCGTTTCATTGTCTCACCATCATAGTTGGAGATTCCAACATACAATGCCTTTCCGCTTCTGACAATTTGTGCAAGAGCCTCCATGGTCTCCTCCAGAGGCGTCTCCGGATCCGGACGGTGGTGGTAGAAAATGTCCACGTAGTCCAGTCCCATACGCTTCAGGCTCTGGTCCAGGCTGGCTATCAGGTATTTTCTGGAACCCCACGTTGCCGTAAGGCCCCTCCCCACCATATCATAACCTAGCCTTTGTTGGAGGATCACCATCTCATCCCGGTAGGGCCGTGAACTCATCCCTCCATCACCCGGCCCGAAGTTCTCC
>ENA-OQIT01000293-OQIT01000293.1-human-gut-metagenome-genome-assembly--contig:-NODE-293-length-10648-cov-3.854196_pt1 | contig 10648 bp, 9 predicted proteins | sample MGYA00242587_ERZ504752 | MGnify/ENA primary metagenome ERZ504752 (study PRJEB26092, sample SAMD00036352) | human gut metagenome | host: Homo sapiens | study: EMG produced TPA metagenomics assembly of... | reverse complement strand
TCAGACTTGCCTTAATGACAGTCCCTTTTCCAAAACGGGCATCCAGCTTCTCCATCGCATCTTTTAATTTCTGATGCTTCTCATCCAAAGGCTTGGGGATCTCAATATCAAAAATAGATAGCTGCATAGGCTCTTTTTCATCCACCAGTTTTGCCGTCCGGATTCCAAGCAGGCGGACCGGTTCACCTGTCCATACTTCTTCAAACAGTTCACAGGCACTCTCGTAAAGAACATTCTGGTCCGATGTCGGCCGCATCAGCTGTTTCTGATGCGAAATCTTTCGGAAATCATAATATTTGATTTCCATACTGACCATGGATGCTTTCTGACCGGCTTTTTTCAGCCTTTCACCAACACTCGCTGCCAGATGTGCAAAGACCGGACGGATTTCTTCCAGTGTTTCTGCATCCTTTGACAATGTCGTAGAATTTCCAACCCCTTTTGCTTCTGCCTGCTGTGACTGTACACTGGAATGATCGATTCCGTTTGCAAACTCCCAGAGCATCTGTCCATGGCTCTTCAAATGCAGCGTGATCAGTCTGGGATCTGCCTGTGCCAGATCTCCAATCGTCAGAATTTCCAGCTTTTTCAGGATCTCCACACTGGAATGCCCTGCCATATACAGTTCTCCAATCGGAAGAGGCCACATTTTTACACGGATTTCTTCCGGAAACAAGGTATGTACCTTGTCGGGCTTTTCAAAATCCGAAGCCATCTTTGCCAGCAGCTTATTCGAAGAAATTCCCACATTGACCGTAAAACCGAACTTCTCCCGAACTCCGTTCTTGATCAACATAGCCGCATCAACCGGGGAACAGAAAACTTCCATCGCCTGTGTCATATCCACATAGCACTCATCCACACTGACCTGTTCGATTTCTTTCGTAAATGTCCGAAGATAGTCCATCAGCATCCGGCTTTTTTCCCGGTACATCTTATGATCCGGCGGTTCCATCACCAGATTCGGACACTTACGAAAGGCATTCGCAACAGGTTCCCCTGTGCGGATGCCATATCTTTTTGCCGGAATTGACTTTGCGAGAACAACCCCATGACGGGATTTCTGATCTCCGCCGATGATCGACGGGATCATACGCAAATCTGTTCCGGCACCATTTTTTAATTGTTCGACTGCAGTCCAGCTTAAATAAGCCGAGTTGACATCTATATGGAAAATAACGGGTGTCATGCGACGATCTGTCCTTTCACTTTTGCCTCTAATTTTCCGTCAACAACATCAATCTCAATCCGATCTCCTCTGCCCACATTTCCTGCAAGGATCAGTTTTGCTGCCAGCGTCTCCACATTCTTCTGGAGATATCTCTTCAGCGGTCTTGCTCCGTACATCGGATCATATCCGCCTTCCACTACGAAATTCTTCGCAGCATCCGTCAGCTCAATGGAGAGTTCTTTGTCTGCCAGACGCTTGTTGACATCTTTTACTAACAAATCAATGATGGCATGAATATTGGATTTCGTCAATGGTTTAAACATAATTATTTCATCCAGCCGGTTCAAAAATTCCGGTCTGAAATGTGCTCTTAAGTCATTCATGACCAGATTCTGATTTGATTCTTCGATCGTGCCGTCTTCCCGGATTCCTTCCAGAAGATAATTCGCCCCGATATTGGAAGTCATGATCAGGATCGTATTCTTAAAGTCTACGGTTCTGCCCTGTGAATCCGTAATCCTTCCGTCATCCAGCACCTGAAGCAGGACATTGAATACATCCGGATGGGCTTTCTCGATCTCATCAAATAATACAACAGAATACGGTTTTCTTCTGACTGCCTCTGTGAGCTGTCCGCCTTCGTCATATCCGACATATCCCGGAGGCGCTCCGATCAGTCTGGACACGGAATACTTCTCCATGTATTCACTCATATCAATGCGGACCATGTTATTCTCATCGTCAAACAGACTCTGAGCAAGTGCCTTGGCAAGTTCTGTCTTTCCAACTCCGGTAGGTCCCAGGAATAAGAAAGAACCAATCGGTTTGGTCGGATCTTTGATTCCTGCTTTGGAACGGATAATCGCTTCTGTTACCAGCTCCACTCCTTCGTCCTGTCCGATGACTCTTCGGTGCAGCTCGTCTCCCAGATGCAGCGTCTTGCTTCTCTCACTCTCGTTGAGTTTTGCCACCGGAATTCCTGTCCACCGGGAAATGATTCTTGCAATCTCCTCATCTGTCACAGCCTCATGCACCAGAGAAAGATCTTTTGCCTTTACCTTTTCTTCCTCTTCCTCCAGCTGTTTCTGCAGCTGCGGAAGTCTTCCGTACTGCAATTCCGCCGCTTTGTTCAGATCGTATTCCCGCTGCGCTTTCTGGATCTCTTTATTGACCTGCTCGATCTCTTCCCGGACCTTCTGTACCCGCTCTACAGATGTCTTTTCATTCTCCCACTGTACTTTCTTACCTGCATATTCTTCTTTTAGTCCTGCCAGCTCTTCCTGCAGATGTTCCAGACGCTCTCTGCTCAAACGGTCCTCTTCCTTTTTCAGTGCCTCTTCTTCAATCTCCAGCTGCATCACACGGCGTCTCAGCTCATCCAGCTCTGTCGGCATGGAATCCAGCTCTGTCTTGATCAGCGCACAGGCTTCATCCACCAGATCAATGGCCTTATCCGGCAGGAAACGGTCAGAAATATATCGATTCGACAAGGTTGCTGCTGCCACAAGCGCACTGTCTGTGATCTTCACTCCGTGGAAGACTTCATAACGCTCTTTGAGTCCTCTTAAAATAGAAATCGCATCTTCCACACTCGGCTCTTCCACCATGACCGGCTGGAAACGTCTCTCCAGAGCCGCATCTTTCTCAATATACTGACGATACTCATCCAGTGTCGTCGCACCGATACAGTGCAGCTCGCCTCTTGCCAGCATTGGCTTTAACATATTTCCCGCATCCATGGCACCATCTGTCTTACCTGCTCCCACAATGGTATGCAATTCATCAATAAACAGAATGATCTTGCCGTCACTGTTCTTCACTTCTTCCAGAACGGCTTTCAGACGCTCTTCAAATTCTCCTCTGTATTTTGCTCCTGCAACCAGAGCTCCCATATCCAATGCAAAAATCGTCTTATCTTTCAGTCCCTCAGGAACATCTCCGCTGACGATCCGCTGTGCCAGCCCTTCTACGGCTGCCGTTTTACCGACACCAGGCTCTCCGATCAGGACCGGATTGTTCTTTGTCTTACGCGACAGGATCCGGATCACATTTCGAATCTCTTCGTCACGTCCAATGACCGGATCCAGCTTCTGATCTCTTGCCCGCTCCACCAGATCCTGTCCATATTTGTTTAACGTATCATACGTTGCTTCCGGATTGTCACTGGTCACTCTCTGGTTTCCACGCACAGTAGAAAGTGCATGCAGAAAACCTTCCCGGCTGATTCCAAACTCACGAAATAACGGCTTTAAATCTCTGCTTGCATATTTCAGTAAAGAAAGGAAAATATGCTCTACAGACACATACTCATCGCCCATCTGCTTTGCTTCATCCTCTGCATGGATCAGTGCATTGTTCAGATCCTGACCGACAAACACCTGCCCGCCCTGTACTTTCGGACGCTTATTCAAAAGCTCTTCTACTCTGTTAATAAACAGAGGTCCCTGAATGCTCATCTTTTCCAATAATTTTAAGATCAGACTGTCATCCTGCGTAACCAGCGCATATAATAAATGCTCCTGCGCAAGCTCCTGATTGCCATAATCATACGCAATCTTTTCACAATTCTGCACTGCCTGCATTGAATTCTGTGTAAATTTATTTATATTCATAGCAACTCCTCCTCACTACTTGTTTCATTGTTCTACACGTAATATAGCATTCATTATTAGCCACGTCAAGAGATGAGTGCTAATATTTTTGTTATTTTTTTGCAAACCCTTTAAAATCAATGGTTTGCAGTATCTTATTTCTTTTGAAATTGTGATTTTTTCTGTTTTGACACCAATTTGACACCAATTTTTCTTTTTATGGTGTCAAGCATTTAACATCATACTATCTAGTCTTGCAATCTCATTTTCAATCCTTGTCAGCTCTCCAATATGATTGTACACTTCCATTGTTACATCTATATGAGCGTGTCCCATAATATATTGAAGAACTTTTACGTCCATACGGCACTCTGCCATTCTGGTACAAGCTGTATGACGCATTACATGAGCTGAAAACTTCGGTAACAGCTCTGCTTTCCTATGCTCTTTTTTTGCTCTCTCTACTTCGGTTTTGTTATATGCGTCTACAATGTTATATAAAACACTATTTACGCCATTCGGCATAAGCGGTCTGCCCGATTTCGCTGTAAAGACAAACCCCGAATACCCGTCCACCTCAATGCTCTTATCCTTTGCAAGCATGAAATTGATTTTCCTTTGTTCCTCAAAGGCTTTTGCAACTTCTTGTGTCATAGGTATAATACGAATACCCGACTCCGTTTTTGGTGTTGAGATATGGAACTTGCAACCGTCGCCTAAATTCTTATAAATGAGCTGGTGGTCTACATTAACCGTTTTTGCCTTGATGTTTATATCTTTCCATGTAAGACCAATAAGCTCCCCACACCTTAACCCCGTACCAATCATTATGGTAAACATGGGATAATATGTGTTATAGACATTGCTCTGTTTTACAAACTCCATAAACTTTTCTTGTTGAGAAACAGTTAAGGCTTCTTTTTCCTCTGCTGGTTTTCCATAATCGCTAATGGAACTCTTTGCAGGGTTCTTTCGGATAATATCATCATCAACAGCCATTTCTAATGCAGGATAAAGCAGGTTATGAATATACTTGATTGTGGAATAAGCATATCCAGCTTTGGAAAGTTTCGCATAATACGCTTTAATATGTGAGGGTAAAAGCTGAACAACTTTAATATTTCCAATCTCGTCTTTTACTCTGTTTTCCCAAGCACGAACATAACTAACTCTTGTAGTATCAGCCAGCTCACGAGTTGCCATATAACGCTCAAATAACGTGTTGAGCGTCATTTTTTTGATTGCTCCGTCTGTCAATATGTTATCTTCCATATCCTTTGCAATCTGTTTCTCTTTTTCTCGAAGCTCTGGTAAATCTTGTGCATAGACTGTCAATCTCTTGCCTGTTCTTACATCTGTATAACGATAACTGTATCTTCCATCATTACGCCAGTTTTCGCCCTCTCTTAATTTTCTTCCTTTTGGGTCTTTTCTACTAATTGCCATGAGAACCATTCCTTTCTGAAAAAGCCTCTTTTCTTGTTCTCACAGCATGCTTTGTCCTTTCTTATTATACTACACACGCCAGAGAACATAAATAGAAAATCGCTCTATTCTTCCAAATATAACAAGTATTTCTTGACTTTTTCTATGGAATAAAGAACCCTGCGACCTATCACAATTTTTGCTCCTGCCTGCTCGCCAATCTTTCTTGCAGTAGCACGACCACAAGATAACATAGCAGACAGTCCCTCTATATCAACAGCAATCGGCTGTTCCGTTGCTCTTATCTTCGTTTTATTCATATTCCAACACCTTACCTCGCTGGAACATCACATCATTTAACACATCAGTATTTAACATAATGTAACACCCCCTTTACTGTGTGTCTATTTATAAGTTACATAAGCAGACAGACGGCTTTGGAAAGCTCCATTAGTATCTCAACTATTCCCATTCTTGTGGGCAGAACCGCACCATGCGGACGTATCATTATTCTGTGAGGATAGGTCGTGGCAAAACGACTTTTCCAACAGTCGCTCTCGGATCACTGCGTGGGTCGCTCGCTTTCTTTTGGAAAGGTCGTGGCGTACAGTCCCCGTGGCTCGCTATCTCACAAACGTATCTGTCTGCTTTATTCAGTTGTCAAAGACCAGACGGGCATAATCAATCCCAATATGAATTAGAAGCGTTTAATATCAAAGTTTAAGATTTTACGAATAATCGCTTCTTTGATAAAACCTTTCATTTCCAAATCTACCGCAAGACGTAAGTTGTTGTTATCGTCGTAAAACGGACGCATACAGCACTGATTGATATATGGGTCATAAAATTCCAAGATTTTTGAAATTGCTGTTTCGTCGCCGTCGCAGGCTTTGGAAATAACCGTGAAAGTCGGTGTCAGCTCTTTTGGCATTTTTCTTTTTCCTCCTCAATCAGTTGCTTTAACTTGTCTAGTGCTTGTATTCTGCACTTCGTTACATTCGCTCTGGAACAGTCAAGCATTTTCCCAATGTAAGTGTCCGTGTCGCCAATGAAAAAATACTGTAAAACGATATTACGCTTTCGTTCTTCAATAGCTTTCAATGCACGAGCCAGTTGTTCATCTTCGATTGATACTTTTTCTCCACAGACTTCAAATACCGCAACATAATCCGTAGAATATGTATCTTCTGTACCTATGGAATTTAAGAGGTCGTCCATAATTTCGGCGAATGGCATTTCTTTTTTCTCTGAACGACGTATCGCTCGATAGAAGTCAATCGCTCTATGACGTATAACTGTTTTAATAGCACAATCGAATTGATGACTAGGTTTTTTCTTGTAGTTCTGACGGTTTCATTTTCCTCACCTCCTTTCGCTAGTCGAAAAGAGGTGTCTGCCCCTTTTCATATATACCGCGTTGAAAGTGGGGGACAGCGTAACCAAAATCGAAAAAACTTTAAAAAATTTTTTTCTGGCATGAAAAAAGCCCGCACAAAACATATAGTCTGTACGAGCTTTTAAAACTGTGCTATATTCAGTTGTTATAAAAATGCCGTTAGGTTCAAACTGATTGCGTCGAGGTATATCTAAAATATTCCATAATGACAACTCCTTTACGGCACTATTCTAATTTAATCAGACAGAAAAGAAATTGCACCGTTTTTAATTTCTAAGATTTCGTCGGCTTCTTCTGCCAAATGCTTACTGTGTGTAACCACAACAACACATTTTCCTAATTCATGTGCAGTCTTTTTCAGCAAAGCAATGATTTCATCAGCGGTAGTTTCGTCAAGATTTCCCGTCGGTTCGTCTGCCAAAACGTACATGAGCGTCGCTGGCTAATGCTCTTGCAATCGCTACACGCTGTTGCTGTCCGCCAGATAGTTGCAATACATTTCTCTGTCCAGTATTCTTTTCCAAATGCCGACTTCTTCCAATAATTTTTCAGCATTTCCACTACCACCTAATTTGACATTTTCAACCGTTGTCAAATAATCAATCAGATTATAATTTTGAAATACCAATGAGATATTATGCTTTCTGTGGTAATTCAGCCCTTTTTTTGTAATGTCCTCGCCATTGCAAAGGACAGTCCCTTTTACCGCTGTGTCTAAGCCTGCTAACAACGATAAGAGTGTTGTTTTTCCTGCACCACTCGGACCGACAATAGTATAAAAAATACCCTCCTCGAAAGTAGCAGATACATTATTCAAAATGGTTTTATCTTTTTTTGTTTTGTAAGCATAGCTTACATTCTTTACTTCTAACATTTTCGTCGTCCTCCTAACTCATTTCCGATAAAATATCTTTCGGGTTTCTCTTTAGTATTACAATTCCAGATACCAGAACAGAAGCCGTTATCAACACAAGAACACTTGCTCCGTCCAACAGATACATTTCTGGCGTAACCTCTACGCTGATATTCTGCACGTCCTGCTTTGGTGCAACATATTCTGTGGATACTTTTCCCTCGTTATTTTTTTCTTCTTCCTGCATTTGCTGAACCTGCTGTGATACCAGATAATTTGCAGTTACTTTGGAAACGGCAGGAGCGACAGCAAAGGATAGCATAAGGGAAAGAACAGCAATCATAATCGCTTCACTCCAAATCTGCCCGATAATTCTGAATTTCGGAACACCGAGAGATAAGAAAATGCCGACTTCCTGCACTCGATTTTTCAGCCAGAACAGAAATACTAAAACAAGGATAACAAAACTTGCAACAGAGATTACCAATATCATCATTTCGCTTACTTTTGCTAAATCATTGAAGTTTGAGGACATGGTTTCGGAATTTCCGTTATTGTCAATCAAATCATATTGCTCCCAGTTGATGTCTACTTTTTGCAGATTTTCTTTTACTTCGTCGTAAGCTTCCACATCTTCTACTTTGAAATAGGCTCTTTCATATAATGGACTTGTTTCACCCTCTGCCTTTTCTGGAAATCTCAAATCTGTAAATATTACATTTTCCGAACGGTAAGTATCTCCCTGCATAAGTGGGGACATCTTTTGATCCACTTGATAAATTCCAACAATCTCAGCTTCTGATACCTTTGAATTTTCAGTATCGTGGTAATCATTAAAAGAATACTTATCGCCGATTTTCAGATTATTTTGATTTGCAAGTTCCTCTGAAATGACACACATATCTTTATCCTCTGGGGTTATCATTCGCCCCTCTTTGATATGCAGGTTTCCAGATAAAACATTTCTGTCAAGTTTCATATCTTTGTTTCCAATTAAGCTTACACCTCCCTCATCTACACTTTGGTCTACATCTTTATCTTCAATTCTTTTGAAATTTACAGGGTTTACAGGAGTTGTTGCTGTTGTAATATTGTAATCAGCAATTCCTTTTGTTTTTGCCAGTTTCTCAATGTCTTTTATATCTAAGCTTTCAAATTCATTTGTTGTCCAGCCTGACCAAGTCTCCACACCATTGATAATCTCTTTTTCCTGATGGTAGCCACCAAAACTACCTTCCTTATCATTACCAATCTTTTCTGAGTATTCACGAACTCGTTTTGTTCGGTACTCTGCATTTCTTTCTAAAAGAAAGCCTGCACCTATGGCTTGTCTGGTTTTGTCCTGCACCTCAATACTGGCATTTTTGCTCGCCACACCTGCAAGAAGCAGGGTACTGATTGCAAAAACAATCAACAATAAGAGAATACTTTTTATGGGCTTTCTGAACACAGAACGCCTTGCCAATACCAAAAAAATTCATGTACTATCCCTCCATTTCGCTAATATATCTTTTGGGTTTGCTCGTAATATCGGAAGAATGGAACAGCACAATGCCACCAGAATAACTGCACCACCTAAAAGGAACAACATTCCAATATCTTGTATCTGCAACACCACTTTCAGATTTTCTGTTACTGTTTCTGAACCAGTAATGACATTTTGCAAAAACGCCCGAGAACAATTTACCAATGGCTGTTGCTCCTAAAACCGAAAGTGTAAATACACTGCCTGCTTCTAATAAAGTTTGCAGGAAAATTTCACTTTTTGTCTTGCCGAGGCTCATAAAGATTGCCACCTCTTTTTGCCTTGTCCGCATCCACATACATAACAGCAGGGAAACAACAACAGTACCAGTTACCAATGTAAGTACCAGCATAAGATTTGCCACCTTACTGATTTGCTCTAATGGAGCAGACATCTGTTGATAAAGGGTATCGGAAGTGCTAAGTTCTACATCATTTCCGAATATTTTTTGCAAGCTGGTTTCCAGCACATCTAATTTTTCTGGTCTTTTTGAATAAACGCAGAGTTTTTCAAATTCAGCTTCTTTGAACAATTCTTTATAAGTGCTGTTGTCAATAAAGACTTGATTTTCTATTCGATTGACTGCGGTAGTTTCTGTTGGCTGGTCTTTTTCCACATTTCCTGCGGACATGAAAATTCCAATAATTTGAACAGATACTTTTGTTCCGTTTTCTGTACTTAATTCAATCGTATCTCCAACTTTTAGCTCATTTTGATTTGCAAGGTTCGCATTGATAACAGCACCTTTTTTCTCATGTTTGATATAATCGCCAGAAGATAAGCGGTACTGCATTTCTGAAAAAGGGCTGTCCTTTTCCAAATCATCATAGGAGAGCAACGCTATTTTCAAATTTTCCTCATTCGTAGAAGTATTGAGCGTAACGGGAGCAAAACTAGCTGGAAATACATCTTGCCTGCCGATACGGTTGATAGCTGAAACATCTTCCAGCGTTTCAATCTTGTTTACTTCATTCTCTGTTATCTTGCTGTCCTTACTTGTAATTTCAGCTACAATCTTAGAATTTGTCTTTTCCTGCATGGCTTGTTTGGACTCATTTGTAGTCCTTAAAATCATGCTTGTACCTAAAATCATACTGTTTACAAGTATCAAAACAATCAACAAAAGAATGGTTTTTCCTTTTTTTCGCTGTAAATAGCGAAAACCAAGTTGATAAAACTTCATACTTCACACCTCTATTCCCAACGGGCTATGACAACCTTTGTTGCATTGAAATGAAGTGTGTCTGCAAATTCTCCATAAAGATATACTTCAGATTGTTTTTTTACATCGGATATAGAACCCGTTGTTACATTTGTAACACCAGACTGTGCATTTACTGTGGCAATGACAAATTCACAATCTGGGTTATAGGTTACAGAAACAGCATTGTCTTTATTTTCCAGTCCCGGTGCTTCTATTTTTATCCCAGCTCCACCCTCAATATCTTTTGCTTGATTTACCAAGCAACCATTGTCTGTAAATTCCAAAACACTTCCTCTCAAATTAGCAGACTCTAATATGTCGTTTCCTTTATTTTCTGAAGAACCATTTGTATTTTCTTCATTCGTATTAGAATTGACAATAGGATTAGACGTATCTGGCTTCTCATTTGGACTTGCACCACACCCCGTCAATGCACAGATACATAATCCAACTGCTATGAATTTACTGATGTTTGTTTTTTTC
>ENA-OQIT01000292-OQIT01000292.1-human-gut-metagenome-genome-assembly--contig:-NODE-292-length-10652-cov-2.249121_pt1 | contig 10652 bp, 10 predicted proteins | sample MGYA00242587_ERZ504752 | MGnify/ENA primary metagenome ERZ504752 (study PRJEB26092, sample SAMD00036352) | human gut metagenome | host: Homo sapiens | study: EMG produced TPA metagenomics assembly of... | reverse complement strand
TATTCAGCACGATGAGTTTTTACAAAACCAAGGCAGGCTTTTACTCCTCCAGCTAATTTTTCTGTATATAATTTGGGGTTGTATCCGTTAAAATCACCGACCATTTTTGCTGAAATGTTTTTTTTCATAAGCTGTGGAAGAATTTCGAGTTTTAACTGAGTGGTACCATCAGATGCAAAGGAAAAATCTTCAGGACTTAATTTGTGGTTTAAACAGCGTTCATAAAAATCAGTAGCTGTAGTGCCGTCAACTAATTTAATGCCTGTCAGATGAAGAAAATTATAAGGATAAAAATTTACCTACCAAAAAAGAAATATGTTTATGCTTGTCTTTTAGAACAAACAAGAGTTGGTAGCCATTAAGGTTTTCTTCGTACTTGGCAGCACAATCTACAATAATAGAGACGGCTTGCTGTTTGGTGTATTTTGTCATATTATGACCTCTGCGATATGTATAAAATATTTAAAGGGAGATTACAATACCGTGGCATTGTGCATCTCCCTTATAGACTGATTTTTCTGTTGTCCGCCAACACTCCAGCCCATATGTCTGGCTTTGATTTCAGGTTTTTCTGTTGCCTGCCAACTCTCCGATTCATGTTCGGCTTTCGTTTCGGATTTTAGGTGTCAGCCACACCAACAGGATGTCGCCTGTTTTCCTACTCATAGTATATGCGATAAAATGAGTTTCGTCAACGGATAAAATGAAAAATAACTGATAATTTAATAACTCAAACTTCCTATTTTTAATGTGGGAAGTTTGAGTTTATTATTGGTTGGCGGTGTGTTATATCAATATTTTTTTGCTGCTGTATTACTTTTTCTTGTGATTGTGTAGCTCATTTATATGCTGTTATCGGTAATGGTATTAGATAGACATACTCAAACAGAGATATCTTATTGATAAAAATTTTATAAAACAGCGGACTATCGTGGATAATACTGTCAGTTTATACTAATAGACATTAAAGGTATCAATTAGATGACAAGAGGTCAATAAGATGGATCGCAAGAAAATTGGAAAAAAGATACGGCAGAAGAAACAAACGAAAGTATCAAACGGTAGACTGTCATGAATACACCCTCACGTTTATACTGAAAGATATAAACAGTATTAAATAGATAAGAGGTGTGACAAAAAAAGTTTAGGGTAAGAAAGTAGAAGAGAAGCGGCAGGAGTTGGGTCGTGAGTAGGCGAGGAGTGTTTCTAGAAATAATGTAATAATGCATGTAAGGACTATGTCAAACAGATAGAGACTGGTAGCAAGTTGCCTGCATTACCTTTGCTGCTTAAGATCTGTGAAACGCTTCATACCTCTCCAAACTATCTTTTCGAGTTTTCAGAAGATAAGGATGTGCAGGATGTTCTTGAATTATTGTACACTTTAACGCCAGAACAATTAAAAGCGGTGAAACATATGATTTCATCCTATCTTGAATTCAAAGAAAATATGGAAGAACAAAATGAGAGATTAAAAAGGGGGATATCCAATAAATGGATGTCCCCTTTCTGCTTTACATATCAGCAGTCAAAATTATGGAGTATTTGTTTATCATCTTAGCAGGTAAGAAAACCGTGAATGCCAACTGATATTGGGGTATTTGTTGAATGTTGCAAATTTGGATACATCTATGTGGAGAAGGATAGGACCTTACAAGTTCTATCTTTTTTGTTATGCAATTTACAATATAAAAAATTTTTAATCTTTAGAGAATCTTTATAGTTAATCAGTATACTAAAAAAATCAATTAAAAGGAGATGTATAATAATATGGAAACATTACTGAGAACAGAGAATTTAACAAAAAAATTCAAGAATCAGGTAGCAATACAAAATATTTCAATGAATGTACCTGAAAATTCTGTCTATGGCCTTTTAGGACCTAATGGTGCAGGAAAATCTACTACATTAAAAATGATAGCTGGAATCTTGAAACCTACCAAGGGAAGTATTATTTTTAATAAACATCCGTGGAAAAGGAGTGACTTATCAAACATTGGTGCATTGATTGAAACACCTCCTTTATATGGAAATCTAACTGCAAGAGAAAACCTTAAGGTAAGGACTGAACTGTTAAATATTTCGGATGGTCGTATTGACGAGGTCCTTGAAATATCAGGTTTGACTGGTACAGGAAAAAAGAGAGCAGGACAGTTTTCTATGGGAATGAAGCAAAGACTTGGCATTGCAATAGCATTATTGAATAACCCCAAATTACTAATATTAGACGAACCTACAAATGGCCTTGATCCTGTAGGTATTGAAGAGCTGCGAAATTTAATAAGGCAGTTTCCGAAGCAAGGTATGACAGTTATTCTATCTAGCCATATACTATCGGAAGTGGAACAGATTGCAGATTATATAGGGATAATATGTAATGGGAAATTGGAATACGAAGCACCAGAGAACAAAGAAGATAATCTTGAAGCTTTGTTTATGGACATTGTAAAAAGAAATAGAAGGGAGATTATTTAATGAGATATATAAGATCAGAAAATTTGAAATATAAACGGTCTTTCAGCAGAAAATTAATATTTGTGGTACCCATCATTACAGCTTTTGTAGCTGTTATATTTGGTGGAATTAGAAATTTTCAAGCACAAACTATATATTGGTGGTATACATTTCTCTTACCGGGGACGGTTGCCATATACTGTTCATTGTCTGAGAAGAAAGAAAAAAGTGTACGCTATCACACCTTTTATACCCTATCTATTGATTTAGAAAATGCTTGGTATGCTCGAGTGTTAGTTATAGCATGGTATATGCTTTTGACAGGTATTATATTAGTTCTTCCGGCAGTATCAATGAGAATATGGGCACCGGCCATTTGCCAAATATCTAACGGAAAATTATTACTTGGCAGTATATGTATTGTAGTTATGTCATTATGGCAAATTCCTATTTTGCTTTTTTTTTAATAAAAGAATAGGTATACTTTTGCCGCTTATAATTAATTGTATGTTGCCATTGGCTATTTCTCCGTTATCTAATACTAATCTATGGTTCTTGATACCTTATAGTTGGGTCTCAAAATCTATGAAAAGTATTATCGGATTAGACGTAAACGGAACAATGACGACCGTTTCCTCAAAAGATTCATTAGACTTTACTATTGGACTCTTATTATCTGTTTTACTATTTATTATAACTGTTATTATTACTGCAAAAAAATTCAGAGAGGTGGAAGGATGAAAAGTCTTTGGTGTGCAATTAAGTCAGAAGTTGTAAAATTACGACATACCCCTATTTTTTTGTTGCACATAATTGTACCGCTTCTAGGAGGGTTATTATTTGCAATGTATTTTCACTTATATTCAGGACAACAAAGTATAACACAAAGACTGAATCTAATTTTACAGGCAACATCAGCTATTTTTCCCTCTTGCAATTTCTATTGCTGTTAGTCTAGGTATAAACTTAGAAGAAGAAGGGCATTTTCAGGCACTTTTTGTAGGTATGGAGAGTAAGAGTAAATTAATTATTGCAAAGTTAATTCTATTCTTAGGAATGGGTGCAGTAGCCATTGTAATTCTCTTTTTACCAATTTTATTTTCAGTAGCAGTTATGGATCAAGAGCTTAGTATTTCTGTTCTTAATACAGTATTGTATAGTTATGTTTATTTAATTTTAGGTAACATTGTAACTTATATAATCCATTTTTGGTTATCCCTGAAATCAGGGCTTGGAGCTTCAGTTATAACAGGGGTGTTGGAAAGCCTTATTGTTATTTTGTTTAGCAATCTTCCGTTGAAGTTAGTTATTAGTTGGGAATATATTCCTTGGGCGTGGGCAGTAAATATGTGTAGACAAGAAATTTTGCAATTTAACGCTCAACTCTCTACTCTTCAACCCAATATTATATTTAAAGTTATCATTATAACATTTGTGTTATTGTTGGTGTTTTGTATATGGTTTGAGAAATGGGAAGGAAGAAAAAATTATGAAGAATAGTATATTAATAAAAAGGGTGATTCTGGTATTTTGTATGATATCTATAATGATCATTGGTTCAGGTTGTGCTGCTAAAAAGGCAGTTTTAGAAAACCAAGGTAAAACAGAATGTTATTTAGACGAGAAAGATGCAACGAAATTTATATATAATGGACAACAATACACAATATTAAATAATACAGTGGATAAGAATTCATTAGGTGATTGGATTGGATTTATTCAAAAGTATGTTGCACTTGATGAAAATTATAACATACTAAAAAAAATGTGATATGGGAGTCAACGTAGTAGGAGATTTAAGCGACTTAATAGATCATACAGATGGTACCGCATATTATGTGCCATATTTGAATGTATATAAGACAGAAAATGATGGGGATATGAATAATTTAGTTGTAGATGTAGATAACGATTTCCATAAAGCAATTCCATCAGAAAATGCGAAAGATGGTGATTTAAAGATAATTTTTAAAAATCAAAATGACACCAAAGATATAGAAAATGATTTACCACAAATTGATAAAGAAGATGTGAGGAATTTGACTTGGGAAGGTAAAACATATCAAATTACAGATCAAGTTGTACCAAATGAAAAAATAGGCGATTATCTATGTACTTTATCTGGAAATATTACTTTTGATGCAGAAACAGGCAGGGAACTTACACATGATGAGTTAAATGCTATTGATATAATTCCGGGCGAACTGTCAAACCAAAAAAGGGAGACTTGGATATATGATTCGGTATACACCGTTATTGGAAAGGATAAGGATAGTTTGGCAGTTGAAATTAATTATAAATGCGTATATGCTATATTAAAAGATTAGTATGGGTCAAACTTATGACTATAATATCTAACAAATAAAAATTTTAAAAGGAGAGGATATCTTGATTAAAATTCTAGTTATAGATGATGAAGAGGCAATACTTGAGCTTGTCAAACGTGGACTAGAAAAGGAGGGATTTGCTGTTGACACTTTGACTTCTGCAAAAAAGGTGGATGTTAGTAAACTGCGGCAATATAATTTGTTGATTTTGGATGTTATGATGCCGGATATTGATGGTTTCACATTTTGCAAAAAAATCCGTGACATATTCAATGCACCAATTTTATTTCTGACAGCTAAAACACTGGAAGACGAAGTATTATATGGTTTAGGTATTGGGGGAGACGATTATATTACAAAACCCTTCCGGATTAAGGAGTTAAGAGCTCGTGTAAAAGCACACTTAAGGCGAGAGTCCAGAGAAAATCATGATTATTTATTTTCAGAAGATGGAAATATTAAGTTTGATTTGTCAGCAAAAAAGCTATTGGTTTGTGAAAAGGAAATTCCTTTGACACATAGCGAATACAAAATATGTGAATTGCTGATACAGAATAGAGGACACGTTTTTTCCAGAGAGAAAATATATGAACGAGTTTTTGGATTTTATGGAGAATCAGCAGATAATACAATAGTTGTTCATGTTAAAAATATACGAGTGAAACTAAGTGAAGCTGGTGTGAATCCTATACAGACAGTGTGGGGGATAGGATATAAATGGGAAGTAAAAATAAAAAAAAGGCAGTATTCTCTAAAGTTTTTTTTTATAAAGTTTATATTGTCATTGATTATAGGAGCTGGAGTGAGTATTGCCTTACCGCTGGTCTTGGCAACACTTGCAAGTAATATGGGATATATAACTGTTGCAAATTATAATGAGATACAGGCTGAGAAAACGGCAAAAATTTTAGAAACAGAAAAAAATCCTGACTATAAGAATATTCCAGCAGGGATAAAATACTTAATAATTAGCAAAGAATTCGATATCTTAAATACTAATATGAGCAATGGGGAACAAAAAGACGCATTGAGATATGCAAATGGTAAGTTTGAGAAAACAGCATCAGGTAAACAATTTATTTTAGTTACAAGAGATAAAGAATTCTGTATTTTACAATATTATATTGGTTCTCATTTCACCAATATATGGTTAGATATACATATGCCATCTCCAGATATTTTGATTAATGCAGGAATGATTTTAAATTGTTTATTTGTATTTAGTATTATGGTCTTTTTGTTTGCAAAAGAACTAAGAAAAGAGTTGAAGCCAGTAATGGATGCGACTACAAAAATAGAAGAGCAGGAGCTGGAATTTAATATTTCATCATCGAGGATAATAGAATTTAATGATATATTAAAATCTATTTATAATATGAAAAATAGTTTAAAAAAGTACTTTGAAAACGCAATGGAATATAGAGTGTCAGCAGAAAGAACAAATTTCGGCATTAGCGCACGATTTGAAGACACCGTTGACGATCATAGGTGGTAATGCTGATTTATTATCTGAAACAAATATTAATCAGGAGCAAGAAGAGTATATTAACCATATTTTAGAGAGCTCTAAACGCATGGAAAATTACATTGCTATATTGATTGATCTATCCAAGAATACTGGTGAGATTCCGATAAATAGAGAAAGCATATCTATTGGAAAGTTTATTGATAGTATAAAAGGACAGATGCAGTCTGTAGTTGCAATGAAAAAAATGAATTTAATAATTGCAATTATGGATGAATCTTTTAGGATAGAGATTGATACAGTATTAATGGAAAGGGCGATTATAAATGTTTTATCAAATGCCGTAGATCATTCTCCTACACATGGGGAGATTATTTTTAACGTGACGAAGGATAAAGGAAAATGTAAGATTAGTATTATAGATTCAGGTCCTGGTTTTACGCCGGCAGCATTAAAATATGGTTTAGAAAGATTTTTTATGGATGATAAGAGTAGAAATTATCAACACCATTATGGAATGGGGTTATATATTACAAATTCTATTGTGACACAGCATGGTGGAAAAGTAGAATTAAAAAATAAAAGAGGAGCAGAAGTAGATATTATTATATAGGAAAAATTCATAGTTCAGGTTAGCTCTGGTGGAATACACCAGAGTTTTTTTACTTTATAGGAAACTGCTCCTACGGAGCACTATTGAATGAAAGATGCCCGCCGGTAGGCGGGCATACTAAAAGGACGGTTGTGGTCTAAAAGATATAAAAACCTTCTTCGCCAAAATCGTCATCATTGATATCATCAAATTCGTGAAAGAAGTAATCCATATAGAGGATTTCACCTTCTTAAAAGAATCGCCAAGTCTGGAGAGAAGTTCGTTTAAAAGAGGCAGTCTGAAAAGAATCCCCGAAGAAACCGGTAGTTGAAATGGCTGATATTCCGCCAGGGTATGGAAGAACCGGCTCCACCTTCGGAGAGAAGACAGTGAATATGAGGATTCCATTTAAGATCCCGTCCAAAAGTGTGAAGGACGCAGATAAAGCCAGGAGTAAAACTTTGAGATTTATTGATATTGAAAAACATACGGGAGATGACACTGTTTACTGCTGAAAAAAGACAGTTTAAAAGAGAGCGGTCTTTTAAGAAAAAAAGGACGCAGCTCTTTGGCAATGGTAAAGACGCAATGTCTGTGAGGAACTTTGATGATTTTAAAAGACATAGATACAGTGCGGTCAATGGAATACTTATTACCACAGGTAGGACAAAAACGGCTTTTGCAACGAAAAGGGACAAATTTAAGGTTGCCGCAGTGTCCGCAGCCATACATGGTGCCACCAAAAGAAGGATCACCGCAATTAAGCATTTTATCTACGTTTTCAATGACGTAATCACGAGGGTGTTGAAGATAAAGCATTTCTTCATAATGTTCTTTAAAAATCTTTTGTAATATATTCATAGAATCATTATGAAGCATTTAGAAGAAAAAAGAAAGACCTAATCCCCTCATGAGGAGGGCACTGAAAAACATACCATTTTTATTTTGACTTTAATAAAAAAGAAAAAATTCACCAGAGTTTTTATGATTCTGGTGGATTTTTTGTTAGACGAAATATAAATTGCTTGTCTTTTTCGGCCAAAGTTCTTATTTTTCATTCATTAATTTAATTATTCTCTTAAGATTTACTGCAAAGATCGTCATTGCTCCTTGCATTCCATACAAATAAGACCAGATGATGACGCTACGTCATAACCATGCCGATTGTTTTAGTTCGCTGTTCTTAGCTTCTATTTTATAGCGTTCCCGCATTTTTTCTTTGAAATGCTCAGTTTCCTGAAATTTAACCTGTTCACTGTGGGAATCGCAAATGATTGTTTCTGTGTATGTTTTCTTTTTGGCTTCTTCTTTGTAACAGCCATCACGATAAGGACAACATAAATCATAAATTGATTTTAAAAGAAGATATTTAAACATTCGAATAGGTGGAACTGCATTTCGTCCGTTATCCAGACAATAATTAGCAAGCAATTCATCATAAATATAGCTAAAATCAACCAATTCTTTTATCTGCCGGAGAAGATTATCTTTCGGGATTACTAATTCATATATTTCCATGTATGGACTTAGCACCAATTTCTGCTGTTGTTCGATTATAAAAACACCGCCTATATTTGATAGATACATTGTACCAAATATAGACGGTATAATCTACTTTTTCAGTGCCCTTCTCATGAGTGAGGGGTAGGGGAGCTGAATAGGCGAAGCCTATTTTTTATATACCCCTTATTTTGTAGATTTCATTAGGTAATTGCGAAACAAGTTCGCAATCCTGATTAAAAATGCGGTAAGAATCCTGCAATGCAGGATTCTTAAGATGAGAAGCAGGTCACATCAAAATTAAACATGAAAAAAGACTTCCCAGATAGACTGCGAAGAAAAGATGATATGAATATCGAATATCATGCAATTAAAGGCTTTAAACTCCGTATGTATTGATGTTTATGAATTTTATCCGCAACAAGTACGGTAACAAGCTGTGTGATTCCCGCGAGAAGTAAATCAGCATGAAGAGTTTTTTCATTCTGCGTTTTACGATTCGCAATGCAGAAACTATCCTTGAAATGGTTGATTGATTTTTCAACATTTACACGGATTTTGTAGGTGTATTCCCATTCACGCGAGCCCCGTTCTACACCGGGATAGGCACGGAGATTTTTCTCAGGATAAATATAAATCATTCGTCCGCAGGAAGAAGTGGTGCATGGATTATCACAGTGGCATTTACGATAAGTTTTTCCGGTCTGCTTATCACGCATCCATTTCATTTTGGGGCATACAAATTTCATGGTAGGAAGTTTGCTTCTTAAATGAGATTTACTGCCTTCTCGTTTCATAGGAAGCGTGGAATCGTGTGGACAGCAGGGAATGCCATTTTCATTAACAGTGTAGTCAGTTCCTTCCATGGATAATTTTACCCGGAGAGGAATAAAAGCCTTACGAAATCCAATGTCTTCAAAAAGAGATTTATAGATCTCAATCGTATCAAAAGCGGCATCTCCAAGAAAAGTCTTTGGTTCAATCAAAGGATGCTTTTGAAAAAAATCAATTAAAACAGGAAGCAGAGCTTTTGAGTCGGCAAGAGATTTATCTTCATCTGGAGAATCTGATTTCTTTTCTACAATAATGTCAGGATGTGCATTTAGGAAATCCTTGTTGTAGAAAGATATGTCGCGGACAATGCCAAGTCCATTTGTGACGATACCGAATTTATAGGCATAACAGAAGTGACCGTTGATGTACATCTGCTGTATCGCCTGATTGGATGCAGCGTGAGTTGGCATGGAACCATAGGCTGCTTTGTAAGGATCGTAGGAATCATCAAGGTTATGGGATTTTTTAAAAGCCTTCAACTGTTTGATAATACGATTGGCATACTTAGGATTATTTTCTGTAACCCATGCTTCAATGCCGGAGGTATCGAAGATTGTCATGTCAGCAAGAGCCGGATTCAGTTTTTGGCATATCGGTTCGGTCAGATCAACAAGATGATCGAACATAGATTGTAAGTCCGATAAGAAATCCTGTTTAAAGCGAGTGAATTTTGAACCATCCGGTACAACATCAAAGCCACAGAAGTCACGCAGTTCCTGAGAGTATTTCAAGAACACAATCAGGAGCGTGTCAGTCGGGATTGAGAAAATACGCTGGAGCAGAAGTGCTCTGAGCATTGGATAAAGCTGGTGCTTGCGAGGCCTTCCGGTTTGGGCGTGAAAATGAGAAACAAAAGAAACAGGAACAATTTCATCAAGGTTGATGGCTTCGTCAAGAAGAGAAAGAAACTGATATTTGTCGTTGTCGAATTTATTTTGACAATCTTCAAAAACTTCTGCCAAAGTGATCTGCTTATGTGTTATCATATAGGTATATCTCCTTTAAGGTGGATTGGTATTTAGTTTCTAGTCAACTCTATTTTACCATAAACCTTGAGGAGATATTTTATTTTAACAACAAAAAATACCGTATTTATGCGGTGTTTGGCGTTTCGCAAACGCCTATTTTTCAGGTACAAAGGAAAGGAGCCTCCTTATGATATTGAAGCCACAATTCAACGATTCTTACTCCCAATAAGACCCAACCGAAAACGACAGCGAGTTTCTGTCAGTACATGTGTGGTTTCATTCAATTATAGATTAGCATAAATCAGAAATAATTCAATCTTTTTTACTCCTCCGATTCCGAAGGAGTTATTGTGCTATCAAAAAATCAAACGAAATTTTTCTTGTAATCTATAAATGAGCAAATTTGAAAAATTGCACAAAACTACACTGCGAATTTCATAAATGAATCAAAATCATTACTTTCCTTTGCGCATTGAAAAAGATAACGATACTTTTCCAGCTGAATGGTATCA
>ENA-OQIT01000291-OQIT01000291.1-human-gut-metagenome-genome-assembly--contig:-NODE-291-length-10663-cov-5.097001_pt1 | contig 10663 bp, 13 predicted proteins | sample MGYA00242587_ERZ504752 | MGnify/ENA primary metagenome ERZ504752 (study PRJEB26092, sample SAMD00036352) | human gut metagenome | host: Homo sapiens | study: EMG produced TPA metagenomics assembly of... | reverse complement strand
AAAGAATGAAAAGAGAGTCTTTTCTCTGTTCATTCTTAAAAGTCTGGTTTCTTCCTGAAAAAACAAAAGTGCCACGCAGCCAAAAAAGGCATACCGTGACACTCACTACAAACATAAACTACTTATGCCAGGAATCAGCTCCTGCTGTTTCCTGTAAGTTTGGAGATTCTTATGAATCCCGAAACTCCCCAAAAAGGGTGTGCATAAAATAAACTATATCAGTATACTAGCACAAGATATTCCTCATGTCAATTCAGGCTTATACTATATATGGTGTTTATATTTGTTCAAAATACTACATCTATTTTTCTACTACGAATTCAATCTTCTCTTTCAGATACTCCCGGCAGCCAAACCGAACCGTTCCACACTGCTTTGACTCCTCTTTCGCCTTTTCATTACAGCAGTCCAAGTAGGGACAATCGTTACATTGATTCCGCAGTGCTTCCTTCGCCCATTCAATTTCCTGCTCATTTCCTATAATCCGCACAGACATCCACTTCCTTTGCTATCATCATACCCCAAAATCCATTTTCTATCATCCATAATTTCTTTTTTTGTATCATTTTAGTAAATTACGGTTATATTACGGAATAATCACTATATTTCAAATATATCTCTATTTTATTCCGTAATTTGCTGTAAGTAAATAGTTTAAAATGTGGAAGAGAGGTGTAAATGTATGGATAAAAACTTTATTGGAGAACGCATCAGCGAACTGCGTTTAAAGAAAAATGTATCTGAATATCAGATGAGTCTGGATCTTGGCAAAAATAAAAGCTACATCCAGTCCCTCACTTCCGGACGTTCTCTGCCTACCATGCAGAGCTTTCTGGATATCTGTGACTATCTGGAAGTCACTCCTCAACAGTTCTTCGATTCAGAGCTGCACAATCTTCCTCTGATTGACAAAGCAACTGATCTGATGAAACAACTCGATGACGAGGATATGCTTGCGCTCATTTCCATGCTGAATCGTCTGGCTCTAAAACGCAAATAGATTTCCGTGGCTGCCAAATCAAGGCAGTCTTTTATTTTTATCATTTTTTCTTAAAATTTTTCAATCTTAAAGAAAAGCCCCCTATTCCTTAATTGAATGGGTAATATATCCATTCGCCGTACCTTGAAAACAAAAGAAATCTTTCGGGAGATTGATATAGGTGACTGCAGATAGTTTGCATCTTCGCACGCCTGCAGCTTAATAGTTACAAAGTAACACCGTTTTACGTGGCCGGAACGGGCATAGGAACTGGCTTCTGAAAGAATAACATAGACTTTTGGGATTTTAGCTTATAGCGCTTTTATTAGAGAACTTTTACTCAAAATTTGATATAATAATAGACAGGTATCAAGTTGATTCCCTGTCTGTGGAAAGGAGATTCATGATAACTGTAACAAAAAGGGATTTGATTGAATTAGGCTACGGTCCTTCCTTTGCTGCTGATATTATCAAAAAAGCAAAGGAACTTATGGTAGAAAAGGGGCATACCTATTATCAATCCAGAAAATTAGACAGGGTTCCAAAAGAAGCCGTTGAAGAATTATTAGGGATTACTTTGCCCGATAAGCAAGAATGATCGTGCTTTTTGCATTTTAGTAAGGAGTGAAATCATGGCAAAAGACCCTATTAAGAAAGCAGAAAACGGAACTTATTATTTTCGTAGCCAACCTCGGATATCATCCTGTAACCGGAAAACAGATTCAAAAATACCGCAGCGGATTCTCAACAAAAAAAGAAGCCCGTGCCGAGTATTCCAAATTGATTCTTGCATCAACGGAAGAATTAGCTGATAAGAAGGAAGACATTACCTTCAAAAAGTTTATTGAAGAAATCTATCTTCCGTGGTACAAAACTCAGGTGAAAGAAAGTACCTACAAGAATCGTTACTCGACCATTCAAAAACACTTTGCCTATTTCTACAAGAAGAAAGTGTCCGAAATAGAAGCGATAAATGTACAGACCTGGCAGCTCAAGTTGGCAAAACAATTCAGTCCAAACTATGTACGCATTGTTCAGGGAATGTTATGTTTAGCTTTTGACCGGGCGATTATCCTCGGACTTGCAAAGAAGAATCCTGCCCGCATGATCGGCAATATCAAATCTAAAAAAGTAAAGATCGACTTCTGGACTTTGGAGGAGTTTCAGAAGGTAATATCCCTGCTGTACAAAGGTGACTACTACGAGCACTATCTCTTCATCTCGTTCTGGCTTTTATTTATGACTGGAATGCGTATTGGAGAGGCTGCCGCCTTACAGTGGGATGATATTGATTTTGAAACAGGTATGCTGATTATTAGTAAAACACTGTACTATAAAACAATGAATGACTACAAATTCGTTGAACCTAAGACGCAGGCAAGCAACCGTACCATTTATATTGATGCTGATACCATCAAGGAATTACAAGAATGGAAGGCGGTCCAGGCAAAGGTTTTACCAAATTGTGGATTCGTACTGAGTTATAACAGTACACCCACCAGCAAAACGACGCTTCCAAGAGCATTAGAGAAATTGGCAAATTTAGCTGGTGTCCACAGAATCAAAATTCATGCCCTGAGACATTCGCATGCTTCCCTGCTTATCAGCATGGGCGAAAATCCACTGCTGATTAAAGAGCGTCTTGGACATGAAAAAATACAGACGACACTAGGAACTTATGGTCATCTGTATCCAAACACCAATATTGAGATTGCAAAGAAGCTGACCGGGGTTCTCAGCTACCAGTCAGCTTCTCAAAGTATTGCTAATTATACCAGTAATCAGCATACTGCAATGTATCACAAAGAAATATAAAAATGCAATGATAATGCAATTTCAAACACCCAAAGCCGCAAAGCCCCGTGGTTACGGGCTTTGTAGCCCAGCGTCAACTATTCAAACTCAATCGTTCCAGGTGGTTTTCCCGTCAGATCATACACTACGCGATTCACATGATTTACTTCATTGACAATTCTGCTTGTCACTTTATGCAGTACTTCCCATGGAATCTCTGCTGACTCTGCTGTCATAAAGTCAATCGTATTGACTGCGCGAAGTGCAACTGCGTAATCATAGGTTCTTTCATCCCCCATAACTCCAACGCTTCTCATGTTTGTCAATGCAGCAAAATACTGTCCGACTGTCTTGTTCATGCCTGCTGCGTCCATCTCTTCACGGTAAATAGCATCTGCATCCTGAACGATTTTTACTTTTTCTTCTGTTACTTCTCCGATAATACGGATTCCAAGTCCCGGTCCCGGGAACGGCTGTCTGAACACCAGACGCTCCGGAAGTCCGAGCTCCAGACCTGCTTTTCTTACTTCATCCTTGAACAAATCACGAAGCGGCTCAATAATTTCTTTGAAATCTACGTAATCCGGGAGTCCTCCTACGTTATGGTGAGACTTAATCACTGCGGATTCACCGCCGAGACCACTTTCTACTACGTCCGGATAAATGGTTCCCTGTACCAGGAAATCAACCGTTCCAATCTTTTTTCGCTTCTTCCTCGAATACACGGATGAATTCTTCTCCGATGATTTTTCTCTTCTGCTCCGGCTCTGTCACTCCTGCAAGTTTCTCATAAAATCTCTGCTGTGCGTTCACCCGGATAAAGTTCAGGTCATAGTCACCTTCCGGTCCGAAGATTGCTTCTACCTCATCTCCCTCGTTTTTACGAAGAAGTCCATGGTCTACGAATACACAGGTAAGCTGGTTTCCGATTGCCTTGGAAAGCATAACTGCTGCCACGGAAGAATCCACACCGCCGGAAAGTGCACACAATACTTTTCCGTCGCCTACTTTTGCACGAATCTCTTTGATTGAGTTTTCTACAAACTCATCCATCTTCCAGTCGCCGGCACATCCGCACACATTTCTCACGAAATTGCTGAGCATCTCTTTTCCCTGTACTGTATGAAGTACTTCCGGATGGAACTGGATCGCATACAGCTGTTTTTCTGCATTCTCTGCGGCTGCTACCGGACAGTCTGCCGTATGTGCTGTAATCTCAAATCCCGGTGCGATCTGCGCAATATAATCAAAATGACTCATCCAGCAGATTGTAGATGCTGACACGCCTTCAAATACTTTTGAAGAGGCTTTATCGATCAACACCTCAGTTTTTCCATATTCTCTGACATCTGCACGTTTTACTTCACCACCAAGTACATGCATCATCAGCTGGGCTCCATAACACAGTCCCAATACAGGGATTCCAAGTTCAAACAATTCTTTTGTATAGGTCGGGGAGTCTGCCTCATAGCAACTGTTCGGACCACCTGTCAGAATGATTCCTTTTGGATTCATATCCTTGATCTTCTGAAGGTCTGTTTTGTAAGAATAAATCTCACAATATACATTGCATTCTCGAACGCGTCTTGCAACCAGCTGATTGTACTGCCCGCCAAAATCGAGTACGATTACTAATTCGTTTTTCACAAATGTTTCCTCCTAATGTTTATCCTAGTATTTTTATTATAATGTAGCACTTCTGAATTTACAAGTTTCTTTTCTTGTAGTTTCACCAGTTTTACTTTCAAATACTCTAATTCTAATCTGTCTGATCAAAGGATATAGCTGTCTGCATTGATCACTTTCGCAAAGAGCAGATCCTGAATTCCGATATTCTTACCAGGCAGCTCTTCTCCATCAGCTTCTCCAAGTTGCGCTACATTTTGCGAAATGGCTACAATCACACTTTTCTGTTCTTCATTACACAATACCTGTGCGCAGTTTTGAATCCTGAGGTAATTTAATATCAATTCCGGCGTTACATCTTGTGCAATCTTTACAGTGGCTATATTTCTTACAAGAACTTGATCTGAAGAATTTTCAAGCAATATTTTATCTATGCTAATATTAGGCTTATTTTCAATGATTCTGCCCTCCCATTCAAATTCAAGTCTCTGATAGTCCACATTTAACTTTTTAAATGACGCTTCTTGATTTTTCATCAAAACTACCGTTTCCTTTACCATGAGTTTTGAAATCCACTCATCTAATGTATCTAATTTGACATCTTCCGGTACTTTTAGATTTCCGTACACATAAATGCTGTCTCCCTCTTTCTTCAGTAATTCTTCATTTAAAACTGCATCTCCATAATGAAGTGCCATTCCTGCAGGGATGACTACAAAATTCACTTTTTCATCAAATAGCTCGATACACGATTCCACCATTTCTTCCGGAATGATCAACTGTTCTGTAACAAACCGGACATTTTTTTTCGACTAGCTTTTGCATATCTACCGATTTATCCTGAATAATTACTTTGTCTTTTACATAATATTTGTTGTCTTCTTTTGCTCTCAAAGGGAAATATTTATCTACAATGAATGTGTCATTTAATATCATACAGTCATCCGGATAGATCGAAACGGAATTACTTGCGGATAATTTTGTCAGATAACCCGAAATACTTTCCGCACATCGAACAGAACCGTTCACATGAATTTTCTCATATTTCTCTAAAATTTCTTTTGTACCTGAATGTATATTGAGGGCTCCATTTACGATTAACAATGTATGTTCCTGAACAACCATAGAATCTGTTATTTCATACGATCCATTGATTACTTTTAACTCTGTCTCAACATCATCTGCAATTTCTATTGTATAATCTTGATTTATCGTGACAGGAAGACGATTTAAAATACTTTTACTGGAAGTACTGACGATAACAATATCTGCATTGATTATCATGTTTTTATAGTTGTTGTAATCTTCTTCTTTCATTTTTCTGGCATCACAGATATCACAATTTAATACATAGTTTTTCTTATCAAACATATTTGTTCCCTCCTAAAATTCTTTTTAAATGTTGACGTGCAGAAGAAAGTTTGGATCGGACCGTTCCTGGTGAAAGCAAAAGGATATCTCCAATTTGTTTGGAATTATACCCTTCCAAGTAACGTAACGAAAAAATTACTCCTTCCAGATCCGGTAAAGTTTCCAGCAGCTTCTCCCATTCTAATCGAACCAGTTCTTCAGAATCTATTTGTGGCTGCGAAAACTCATCCAAGATGATTTCCTTCTTGCCATGTCTGAGACGATCTACATATAAATTTTTAACAGTTCGATATAACCATGAGCGACTTTGCTGTTCTTTCAGCGTGGATAAGGTATCCTCATGAAGCATTGCGCGCAAGAAAGCTTCATGCACCAGTTCCTCCGCGGTATACAGGTTTCCTGTCATACTATGGCACCAATTGATCAATTCCTCATAATATTTCTTATACAGTTCCTCTATCATACCTTGCGATCCTTTCTTTTGCCTTTCACTTATAAGACGGATAACCGGACAAAAGTGTTGAAAAATATTTCTCTATCCTCATTTCTTCTATTTTCTATTTCTTTGTATACTGAAAAGGCCAATGCACTTTCGTACATCGGCCTTTGGAATTCTCTCCCTTAGGTTTGCTTAGTTTGGGGAATTTGGAGTCAGATTTTCATCTAACATCATATTTAGGAGGGCTGCCGCTAGGCAGCGTAACGGGAGATTTCCTTTTTCAGTTCTTCGCAATGATCACCGTAAACCTGCAGTGATATCACGTTGTTCAGCCCGAGATTCATGATTCCTAAAATAGATTTTGCATCTACCACAAATCTTCCTCTCTTCATATCCATATCATATGGATACTTTGCCACTGTATTTACAAAATTTAGAATTTCCTCGGGGTTTTTAAAGCTAACTAACATTTCGCTCATCATAAATACTCCTCTTCTATCTATACTGATGTCTTCCTATGATGCCTTCCATGTTTCACTCTTACGAGGTTATCACATTCTGTCAAAAGAAACAGGGTGAAATATCTTAAAAAGGGAGATTTTTTTTAATGAACCGATTTTCTGAAGTCATTTGGAAGCATCCCAACTTCCTCTTTAAATACCTTACTCATATATTTCGGATCTGAATATCCGGCAAGCTCCGCAATCTGATTCAGTTTCAAATGTGTATTTAAAAGCAGCTCCTTTACCTTCTCTATCCTGTATTTGCGGATTGTCTCGGTAAAAGTACTTCCGGTTTCTTTTTTAAACTGTGCGCTTAAATATTCTTCCGATACATAAAGCTTATTCGCAATCTCCTCCAGTGTAATCCCCTGATCATAATATTTGCGGATCAGCTTTTTCGCCTGTTTTACCAGAACACTTGTCTCCTCGCCTTCCTCTTCCGTCTCAAACTCAAACAAACCGAAAAAGGCTTTCAATGCAGCTTCCAGCTGATTCCAGCTCACTGCTACTGTAATTTCCTGCAGGATATTCTGCACTTCCAGATCCAGTTCAACCGAAACTTTTGCCTTATAGATTCCGAATACAGCCAGGCTCAAATGAATGATCGCCTGTTTGATATCTGTCGGTGTATGAAACTCTTCTTGATAGCAGTTCGCCAGTTCCCAGAAACATTTTTTTAATTCCTCTTTGTTCTCCTGTAAAACCGCCTGTTTTGCCTTTTCTTCCAATTCCACAGGATATTTTAACGGTACCGGATGCTGCTGCTCAATCAACTCGTTGCTGATCAGTGTTCCTTTCGGAAACATCAGATTCCATTCTCTCTGTACACGGATTTCCTGCAATGCAGACGGCATATCCAACAGCCGTTCTACCGTTTTCCAGAAGCAGACCACCGGAGTTTCCAGCTGACTGCAAACCATTGGGACAACGGACTTTTCAAATCGCTCTTTCTGGGACGCTCCGTCTTTCACCTGATAAATCACCATCGTCAACAGCTGCCAGCTGTCGGATTCCAAAATGCAGGACTTATAATGTATAGCGTGATCCCCCACCGTTTCCAAAATCTGCCTGGTCAACGACTTCTGTTTTCTGTAACTGTCCCCTAGCCACACACCAAAAAGTTCTGCCGGTTCTTCCAGAGAAACACCGTATTTTTGCTGCATTGTTTTATTTAATTGTGAATTCTGGCGCACCTGACCATGCATACAGGCCAACATAATATTTTCCACGGAAAAAATCTGCTCTGTCCCCTGATCCTCTGAGATTTCTCTCTCTGCCTGTTTTAAGGCACTTTTCAATTCCGGAATCTTAATCGGCTTCAGCAGATAGCTGTCTGCTTTGAGTTCAATCGCCTTTTGGGCATACTGAAATTCCGAATATGCCGAAAGGATAATGGCTTTACATTTTATATTTTCCTCCCGCAATTTCTTCATCATGGCAATCCCATCCATTTTGGGCATCCGAATATCCATAATGACCAGATCCGGATTCAGTTCACGAATCAGCTGATAGCCGGCTTCCCCATCCGCCGCTTTTCCTACCAGCTCATATTCCGGATTGATCTTGCTTAGAAGCTTTGCCATTCCTTCACGAATCGGCGCTTCATCCTCAACCACTACAATACGCATGTAGTTTCCTCCTCTATCGGTATAAATAAGTGTACTTTTGTATAGTTTCCAACTTCACTTTCAAAATATAATGCTGCCTGTCCCCCATAATACAATTTCAGGCGCTTTCTTACATTTGCAATTCCAAGATGTCCTTCCATCTCGCACTCGTCCTGATTAAGTTTGGCTACCATGTCCGGATCCATTCCCTGTCCATTGTCCTGGATCAGAATATGCAGCTGTTCTCCGCTTTTCTTCATGCGGATATTCAAAGCACACTCTTCCTGATCTGCAAACGCATATTTGATCGTATTCTCCACAAACGGCTGTAAAAGCAATTTGTGGATTCTGCATTCCTTCACATCTTCCGGCATATAAATCTTTACATCCAGACGCTTTCCGAATTTTGCACTCTGCAGCATAATATATTGCTTCAGCCAGGCAATTTCTTCGCTGATACTCGCTGTTCCTCCTGCATTTTTCACTGTATAACGCAGAATGTCCGCAAGTGCACCAACCATTCCACTAATCTCATACTGCTCATTTTCAATCGCCTTCCAGTTGATCGTATCCAGCGTATTATAGAGAAAATGAGGATCGATCTGTGCCTCCAGGGCTGACAATTCTGCATTTTTCTGATCCAGAACCGCCTGTTTTACTTTTGCAATCAACATCTCCAGATGTGCAACCATCTCATTAAATCCTGAACTGATCTGTTGTATCTCCATAGGCAGATGCGGGTTCACTCTCACCTGATGATCAAACTCACCCTGTTCTACACAACTCATTACGCCGGTAATTGATTCTACCGCCTGAATGTATGGTCTGCTGAAAAAATGAAGCAATATGAACATGATCACGATCGTCATGCTGATAATGATAAACAGATAAATCCATTGACTGACGGACATTTTCCAGTAATACGCAAGTGGCTGCTCATTGCAGATTGCAAATCCGCTGATTTCATGATCTGCTGTCGTATACTGGTAATTTTCGGAATCCTGTATCTCACTGAGCTTCTTCCCGATCTTCTTTGGATCAGGCGCACTCACAATCACATCGTCGCTCAGCAGATATTCTCTGGAACCAATATCCGATGCAATTGCTCTGCGAATTCTCTCCTCATTGACACTTAATACGACCGTTCCCTGAAAATTCTCGATAATACGATAGTCTGTAATATTTCTTGCAATATAAAACATATAATGATTCTTGTCAGCAATCTTCACTGGCTTTCCATCTCCGAAATAAACAGCCCCCCGTTCTATTTTCGGAATCTCAACCTTATCTGCCCACGTCTCACTTCCAGAAAATGACGAAAGACTCTCATAATATATGATCTCTCCCGTCTTTAACTGTATCGTGATCCCTTCCACTCCGGTAAACTGATTGCAAATATGACTCAGTTTTTTCCTGAGACTGGTGCTGTTACTCTCACGATCCCCCCGGCTCTCGTTCAATGCTCTTACAATTTCCAGAACATCTTCATCCGTGCTGAAATCATATAAGATTGTCTCGTACTTATCCAGAACCATCTCCAGATTTTTCTCTGCCGTATCCAGATTACTCTTTATTCGGTCTGATAGATTTTCTTTTAATCGCTGCTGTATATTGATCTGCGAGATAATTGCAAAGATCAAAACCGGAATCAATGCTGTCAAAAGAAAATTTGTCATTAATCTGCGTTTCAGGGTGCCTCGTATTTGCCCGTTTTTTCCTTGTCTCAATTAGCTTCTCCTGTATCTTACTTTTTATTCTCAGCATACCTGCTGACTTTCTTCCTTATTATAGCACACATTCCTATGTCAGCTCTTGTTCTTCTCATGCTGGTGTAAATATTTTTCCTTTGTAGCCAGTCCACCGCGTATGTGACGCTCTGATTTGTTCATATCCAACACTTTTCGCGCCTTTGCCGCCAGTATCGGCCGAACCTGAAGTAATCTTTCTGTCACATCCTTGTGCACCGTACTCTTACTAATCCCAAACTGCTTCGCTGTCTGCCTCACTGTCGCATTATTTTCTATTATATAAGTTGCGATCTCAACGGCCCTCTCCTCGATATAATCTTTCATGGAAACCCCTGTATAATTTGTTTATACAATCTATGCAGGGCTAAGAGACAGTATGCGGAATGTACACTCCGATTCGTCTATATTTCTTTTGATATCTACAACAACTAATCTGAACCTGTTTCATTTTTCTGTATCTATTCGATTGTAAATAATTCAGGCAAGTTCCACCACATGATTTATACTATCAATTACAATATACTTCCATGATATAATCTCATAACATGCCTCCGTTTTTTCGGTCACAATATCCCTAAGTCTTCTATTATTGTTCC
>ENA-OQIT01000290-OQIT01000290.1-human-gut-metagenome-genome-assembly--contig:-NODE-290-length-10681-cov-3.331344_pt1 | contig 10681 bp, 12 predicted proteins | sample MGYA00242587_ERZ504752 | MGnify/ENA primary metagenome ERZ504752 (study PRJEB26092, sample SAMD00036352) | human gut metagenome | host: Homo sapiens | study: EMG produced TPA metagenomics assembly of... | reverse complement strand
AATTGCCCTGACAAAAATGACAAACGGGAATCATCGTACTTTAAAATATAGTGTCCTCCCGCATTCCCTTTGGCATCTGGTCAATGAAACAGAACATACATTTATTTCTGCAGGAACGGTACTCATCCATCAGACTCTGGTCAAACTCGATCCCCAGACTTTCATCCTCATCCTTCTCAATTTCCAGCTCCCACTCTTCCCCGTCCGGCTTCTCGATCAGAAGCAGAAGCTGTTCACTCTCTTCATAGTAATAATAGTCAAATACATCCTGTATCTCATTTCCGTTGATGGCAAGCAGCTTATCTCCCGGCTCGATCCCCAGTTCTTCTCCAATCCCGCCGGGCATCAGAGACTTCACAATATGCTCGTGCTTTTTCATTTTCAAACTCCTTGTACTTCTTCTATTTTTAGACTTTGTCTCCTGCTTTTTACCGAAACAAAGTTCCTGTCTGCTCATACTTCTGGCATATTAACAGTACCAGTATAGCATAATTTTCTTCTATAGCAAAGCCATGCTTGAATTTCCCTGCAAAAAATGATATAACGATATATGAAATCGCATATCCGGAGGTCGGATATGGAAAAACGAAAACACAGGAGAAAATCATGGCAAATATTGAATTATTGGAAAAAACCCTTCCAGTTGCTCCATTGAAACTTGCAGCATTGGAAAGCTGTAAAGAACTGGCACAGAAAGTCAACGACTATATCGTATCTTTCCGTGAAAACACCATCAATGAGGTGACAGAGTCCCCATTGTATGTGAATTACCGCACAAATAACTATCTGGTAGAATGTGACTGCCCGCGTTTCGGAAGCGGAGAAGCAAAAGGTGTGATCAAAGAGACCATCCGGGGAACTGATCTCTTCATTATGTCAGATGTATGCAACTACAGTCTGACTTACTCTGTCAACGGACACCTCAACCACATGTCTCCGGACGATCATTTTCAGGATATCAAGCGTGTCATTGCAGCGTCTACCGGAAAAGCACACCGCGTCAATGTCATCATGCCATTCCTTTACGAGAGCCGTCAGCATAAGAGAACCAAAAGAGAATCTCTGGACTGTGCTCTGGCATTGGAAGAATTAAAAGATATGGGCGTTGCAAACATTCTGACATTTGATGCACATGACCCGCGTGTACAGAATGCGATTCCTCTGAGCGGATTCGACAACTTTACTCCTCAGTATCAGTTTATGAAAGCACTCTTCCGTGCAGTTCCGGATCTGAAAGTCAGCAAAGACCATCTGATGATCGTCAGCCCTGACGAAGGAGCAATGCACCGTGCTGTATACTTCTCCAACGTGCTTGGAGTGGATATGGGTATGTTTTATAAGAGAAGAGACTACTCTACTATCGTAAATGGAAAGAATCCGATCGTAGCACATGAATTCCTCGGAGATGATGTGGCAGGCAAAGATGTGATCATCGTGGATGATATGATCTCCTCCGGTGAAAGTATGCTGGATGTTGCAAAGAAATTAAAAGACCGCAACGCAGCCCGCGTATTCGTATGCACCACATTCGGACTGTTCACAGACGGATTTGAAAAATTCGATGAATACTACAAAAAGGGATATCTTGATAAAGTCGTAACAACCAACCTGACATATCTGCCGCCTGCTGTAGACGAAAGAGAATACTTTGTCAAGGCAGACATGAGTAAATTCCTGGCTCTAATCATTGATTCCCTGAATCACGATCTGACAATCGGTGCTGTTATGAATCCAACAGATAAGATCCATAAACTGCTCCAGAAATATCATCAGGTATAGATAAAACAGAACGCATAAACTCCGGAGAGAATTTTTGACTTCTTTCCGGAGTTTATATTTTCTATCAACTTTTTCGTTCAAATCCCTTCACAGCACCCCTGGAATTTACCAGCGTTTCATGTTTTTTTGAAACTTTTCGATATAAGCTTGTTTAAGTTCGTCTTCGGTGATCCCATAGCATAACATCACATCATTATAATACATCAGGACATCCGCCATTTCTTCTATAAGATGTTCTCTGACAGAACTGTCCGCAACTGCGCTTTTATCCCCATTTTTCTTTATAATATCAATGACTTCTCCTATTTCACCTATCATCCATAAAAACTTATTTTTGCCGGTCTCCGGACAGATTCTTTCCCACTTCTCTTTATATTTATCTTGTAATTCCTTCTGCATTGACTGCATTTCATTTATTGAAAAATTACTCATAGCGACCTCCTGAATTTCTTATTTCGCGCTTTGTGTCCCTGTTTGTAAGATGGGCTTACACATCATAAAGCTGGATATGAAGCTGCAGACACCGCCCTGCAAAATCGGGAAATGACATTCATAACATTTATATTATTACAGACGTAAGATTTTCTGTCAATATTTTTCATTGTTTGACTTTCTTATAAAATCCCCTTATAATATTTTTATTACATATGTAAGACTTGGAGGAATGAATATGAGTAAACTGCCACAAATTTCTGAAGCTGAATTTGAAGTGATGAAGGTCATTTGGAAGTATGCTCCCATCAGTACAAATGAAGTGACTGAAAAAACTGACTCAGACAACCGACTGGAGTCCAAAGACAATACAAACAATGTTGAAGCGGCTTGTAAACAAAAAAAGCGCTTACTTATGAAAAACAAAGCAGAGTCTTTGTATATACCCCTTTAGTTCCGGAAACTGAATATATCCGTCAGGAAAGCAATTCTTTTTTAAACAAATATTACAATGGAAACATCGTTTCTATGCTTACCTCTTACTTAGAAGATGATAAATTATCCAAAACAGAACTTGATACCTTGCGTCATCTTCTCTCTGATACTCACGAATAGGAGGAATTTATTTGTTTGATTTTGGAATCCATTTTTTAATATGCAATATTTTTATTTCCATTTTCATTGGAATCATGACAGGCATAAAACACTTATTGCGGAAATGTTTATCTGCCCGCATGCAGTATCGCCTTTGGTTTCTTCTGCTCAGTTTCATGGCTGTCCCTTTTTTACCTGCAAACATTTTCTCTATCTTGCAGAAATTTCCAGCCTTGCACCTTTCAGATTTTCCGAAAAGACTTTTTTCTCTCTGTCCCTGATGGACAGATTTTCATAGGAGAAAATTCTACCATTGGAATAGTAAATGATTTTGCAGTCTCAATCAGCAGTAAAACATCATCTCCTGTTCACTTACTCCTTTTTAGTTTATGGGCTGTCGGTGCTGTCACAATGTTCGTTTTTAGCTGCACGTTCTTTTTTAAGGCTCCGCACTTTGGAACAATCTGCACTGCCATTACAAAATCAACAAGTAAAACGGCTCTATGAAAACTGTTGTAAAGAGATGCATTGCAAAAAGAAAATCCCGATATACAGTACCGCATTTTTGAAATCACCTGTTACTGTGGGGCTCATACACCCTCGCATTTACCTTCCGATTCATTTGATTTCAGATTTTAATGCAAAGGATATGCGCTTCATGCTTTTGCATGAATTACAGCATTGCCGTCAAAAAGATACGCGCATTGTTTTCCTTATGAATTTGGCTGGTATTCTATATTGGTTTAATCCTTCTGTCTGGTATGCCTTAAAGGAAATGCGATGTGATCGTGAACTTTCCTGTGATTCGGCTGTGCTGCATCTTCTTGACGAAACAGATTATCAGGCCTATGGAAACACACTGATCAATTTTGCCGAAAAAATTTCTCACATTCCTTTTCCTTATGCAACCGGGATGAGTGGAAGTATGAAGCAGATTACACGGAGGATTCTCAATATCGCTGCCTTTCAAAAAGAAACAAAACGGGGAAAAGCGCGGGAATTTCTCATTTATATCCTCATTGCATTTCTATCATTGAGCTATGCACCTGTACTGGCTGCCGCAGGTTCTCCGCAAAATGAATACCGATTGCCAAACGATATGAAAAATATTTCCACCATTGATCTTTCCAATCATTTCAATGGCTATCAAGGCAGTTTCGTTTTATATGATACAAATCAAAACGCCTGGAATATTTTTAACATCGAAAATGCCAAAGAACGAATCGCCCCAAACTCTACTTACAAGATATACGATGCCTTACTCGGTTTAGAATCCGGTATCATCACTCCTGAAGATTCAGATATGACCTGGAATGGCGAAGATTATCCATTCGATGCATGGGAAGCCAATCAGACCTTATCTTCTGCCATGAAAAACTCTGTGAACTGGTACTTTCAATCCATTGATTCACAATTAGGATTTCACTCTGTAAAATCATTTTTACAGAAGATTCAATACGGAAATCAACAGACCGGTTCAGACATCGACTTATACTGGACAGATTTATCTTTAAAAATCTCTCCGATTGAGCAGGTCAACCTGTTAAAAAAAATTCCATGACAACGAGTTTCAATTTGCTCCACAAAATATAGACGCTGTCAAAAATTCCATCCTTCTCTCTTCCGGTTTCAAAAGTTCTCTTTATGGAAAAACCGGAACTGGGCGGATTGAGGGAAAAGATGTAAATGGCTGGTTTATCGGTTTTTTGGAAACCGCAGACAATGTATATTATTTTGCAACAAATATTCAGGGAGAAACCGAAACTACCGGAAGTAAAGCAACCGAAATCACAACTTCTGTGCTCTCGGAATTAAATATTGGGAAATAAAAAGCGAAAGAACCGACAGATTTCAAAAATAACTCCTGTTCGGTTCTTTTTGTTGTTCAATCGGATGTCACCTCGCAATTCGATACTGATATTGTGGAATCTGATGGATTCCATCTTCTAAAACCTTATTTCCCAAATATTGAAAACTTCCATCCTCTCGAAATTTCACAGTAAGTTCATGTGTAATCACTGCGTCATTGGAAATGACCATATCACAAACCGCCTCCACTGTCAAAGTAAGCGCCCCATCTTGATGTTCCTCTACTTTTATTACTTCTGGTAAAGAAGCTCCAAAATGAGTCGGTGCGTAATTGCCACATCCAAGCTTTGCCCATACATACTCTTGTTTTTCTGCATCAAATGTAGCTATATTCCGCAACTGTTCTGCAGTAACAGGAAGATATTCTGACATCAGTTGTTCAAATTCCTCTGCGGGGATTCCATTTTTTTCCTTCTTCCATAACAAATCTTTTTTGATATTTCATCTGGTAGAGGTATTCATATAGCCCATTGTAATCCAGCCCCTCTAAATGTTCACGATCCCAATTAGAACATAGTAAATTATTTCCTTGATATCCCAATGGCAACACACATTTTTTTGACAATTCAATACATTCTGCATCTAACGGTTTTACCCTGATCATACAACTTCCATCCACAATTTCTGATACTTCCGGCGGTTCCGGTACACACAATTCATAAGCAAACCATCCCTTTTCTGTGTATCTCCATTCTTTCATTCTTGTGTAAGAGCGATATGCAATCACCGGATCTCCTTCCTCATTCCAAACTGCTCTGACTGCTAACAGATACATCTCTTTCCCGTCATAAAGATATTTTCTTCTCTCAATACTTCCGTCTTGTAAAATATCATATAAAATTACATTTCCTTCAACTCCCTGCTCCGAACTGTGTAAGAAGTTTTCCATCACCTGATAATTTTCCATAACAGAGTATTCCTCAGAACTAATTACCGGAACTCCCCCTCTGCCGAGTATCTTTTTCATCTGCTCCATAACAGAATCTGTAAGAACTACATTCGATGCATCTCCCTTATCCGCTTCAGCGTAAATATCTTGAACCAACTTCAAGGCAGCAATACTGTCTTTTTCTGCCTTCTCACGCTCTTCCTTTTTAATCGGAAGATGATATCCCTTTTCATAAGCCTCTCTCCACTGTTCATCTGTCAATCTTGGTACATACCACCTCGGCTCATCTTCTTCTGGTGACAAAATTGTATTTGACACATAATGAATTTTTCCACCTTCAAGTGGTTCCACAACTAATTCGCTTCGAAATGCCTGATCCAGCATTTCAATTTCCCAAACAGCTTCTACCACAAGTTTTAATTTTCCATCACCCAGTTCTTCATAAGAAATCACTTCCGGATACGGTTCATAAGGAAACTCACAATCATGGAGTCCCCTCGGACGATAACGATATCTCTGCGTATCGGGATTATAAACTGCATTTTTCTGAATCTGCTCACTCGTGATTGGAAAAAGTGTTTGTAATACACTTTCAAACTCTTCTTTCGGTATCTGATATTCCACCCCCTCTTTCATCGCATACGGAATCTCTTTTCCATAGATACTCGGATACTTTAATTCATATAGATCATAAAAATTCAGGTTTGAATAATCCTCTTCCTTCCAGTTTGTGATCAGCATATTATTCAACCTATATCCAATTGGAAGTACATATTTTTGATTTAATTCTCTAAGTTTCTGATCCAACGGTTTTACACGAAATCCTTTCTCTCCCGGCGGTCCGTCAAATCCCGGGGGATGATATTCTTCGATGAAAAAATATCCTTTTTCTGTATATTTCCAGGAATGTACCTTAAATTTGTGATAATAAATCATACAGGGTTTGTTATCCGTCCAGCGAACTGTGCTGACAATGGCATCCATATCATCACCATCTGTATGCAGTTCATAACGAACTACACCACCCTGTTCTATGACAGAATATATCACCACATCTGCCGATTCTCCCCTTTTTGCCTTCTCACAATATGTTTCCACCTGCTCTGAATGAACCATATCAACTTGATCTTTCATATCTACTGCGGCATATCCCTTTTGTCCCAGATAATCAATTACTTGCTTTTGAAACTCCAGACTGTCCAGCAGCTTGTTTTCTGCTGCCTTTTCATATAATTCTCTCGTTCCTTCCATCAACTCTTCAAAATCATCAGCAATCTCCTTCTGCTGAATATCTTGAACAGTTTCCTCGCTCTTTTCTTCCGGAGTTGTCTTACCACACCCAGATAGAACCATCACACATATAACCAGTAGTGCAATCACTTTTCGCTTCATACACATATCCTCTCAAATATTACAATTGTAAGTTTCTATTAAATCTTACAACTGTAATAGATAAAAGTCAAGAAAACTTTATTTGATACCAAGCGAACAATTTGAAATCTAAAAAGAGATAGACGCATTCCTGTAATTCATAAATAGCGTCAATAGACAAAAAAAGAATCTCACAGTATAATTAAGGCATCTTTCCGTATAAAAAATATCTTGGATTAATGGAAGTTAAGGGAGTAATATAGACATGAAAAAATTAATCGTTGACGATAAAATTGTATTAATACCTATGACGTCTCAGTTGTATCATATAGAAAGAAAAAATTATATAGCAGATCCTATGATGTGCGAAACACCTTACATTTATACGCCAGAGATCGCTACAAAAAGATTTTGAAAGAAAAGCAAATAATTGCAACAGAGTATGGTTTGCTATATTATTAGATGATATTGTAATTGGTGATGTATACCTTAAAAACATAGACTTACAAAAAGGTAGTGGCACCCTTTCCATTGTGCTTATTCAAGATTGCTATAAAGAAAAAGGCTATGACACAGCGGTGGAAAGAACTGTCTTAGAGTACGGATTTAAAGAATTAGGATTATCGGCCATTTATGCTGATGTGGTTTTAAGAAATACTCGTAGCCAACATGTTCTTGAAAAAATAGGATTCGAATATTTACATGAAGATAGTTAGCTGAAATACTATAAATATACCCCAAAAGATACCAGCAATGCATTTTCTGTCAGGCCAAAGTATCCAAAGGAGTGATCCCTCTTTTGCAGCAGCGTTCCATAAATTGGTGCATTTAAGGTCTCGTCTTTTTCCAGCAAAGCAGAAAGTGGGAAACCATCTGTTCATAAAACGTCATCCAACTACCTCCATCGATTTCAATTTTTATTTCCTCTTTCTCGGCTTTGGCGCAGGCAATTCCTCATACATGGCCTTAAATAGACCTGTCAAAAATTGTTTACTATCAACCTCATCTACTAACAGCATTTCTTTTGCTCCTTCATAAGGCAATTCATAAGAAATTGTCGGCATATAGGAAATCGCTGAGCTTACAGGTTTGATCAGCAGTCTGTCGTCGTAGATACCACCAACGATCTTCCCTCTATAATAGAGAATAAACTCTCCCATCATTGCCCCTTGTAATTGATTTCTTCCAACTCAGACAACTGCCCTAAAATAAATTGCAAATATTCTTTACTTGATGCCATAATCCACCTCTCCGTTTCTTTTTACCAACCTTCACAAAAAAACTTCATTTTAATCCATTCTGTGAAGTTCCCATTTTATATTTCACCAATGTTTCAAGCCTGTTATCTCTCCGAACACATGACTTTACAATGTTTCATATAACAAGCAATCCCATATTTTAATATTTTCTCCACTCCGTTTTCTAAAAGCGTCTCCTCATACTTCGTTTCCTCTACTTGTTTCAGGGCTTTTTCTCAGGCATTCAGAAGATTCCCGTCTCCGGCATACTTGATTTCAATGATGATCCCCATTTCACTGTCCTCTGTTTCTATCATAATATCACTGTACCCGTCCCCGGTTTCCCTGTTTGAGAATACTCCCCAGTCTTCTTTGACACCTAAAATGCCGAGCAAAATTCCATGGTAGAAATTCTCTTTTAATGATTTCTCCACAAATGTATCTCGAATACTGATTGTCTTTTTCAAGTACCCTTCAAAAAGACGTTCTACTTTTTCTGCATCTCCGCCTTTCAGTGCATCACAGAGCTGTTTTAACGTATCTCCGTCTTTTGCAACACCTTCCTTAAAATATTCCATGATCTGCGTTTTAAAAATATCCCGTACTTCCAGATTCGGAATTGCAAGTTTGTAATGACTGGCATCCAGTCGCTGCCTTTGTGTTAGATATCCGGTCATAAATAAAAGACTCCAGATATTTTCCACAGACTGATACATTTCCTGATAAGTAAGTTCCTGCCGAATCTCTTTGACAATTTCTTCTCCCGCCAGCAAACGTTCAATCTCGCGCTTTGTTGTAATATTTCCTGACATTTGAATGATTTTCTTGACTGCCTCATTACTACTGGTATGAACCCAATAATTTTCAGGAAAAGCCGCAGCATTCTCTTTTATTTTATCACAATGATTCAATACATCCCATGGACAATAGACATCTGTACTACCAAACCGATATCCATCATACCAGTTTCTCATTTCTTCATAATGATCTTCCCGATCATAATACCGCAGCATTTCTTTGACATCCTCATCCGTAAATCCAAAATACTCATCAAAACGCTCATCTGTAATCGACAACACTTTCAGGTTGTTCAATCCCGTAAAGATACTTTCCTTCGATATTCGCATACACCCGGTCATTACTGCAAATTTCAGGCTGTTATTGGTCTTCAACGTCTGTTCCAGTAAATTACGGATAAGAAAAACCATCTTGTCATAATATCCGTTTTCAAACGCTTTCGCCAATGGAACATCATATTCATCGATCAAAAGGATTACTTTTGTTTCATAGTGTTTCTCCAAAAGTTCTGACAAATTTTTTAAGCTCCAAAAAAGCGTAGCCTCACTCATATTTTCATCAAGAATCGCTCGATATTCTTTCTTCTCGTCCTCGCCCAGTTTATCACTCATTTTAAGGAATCCTGCCTTTTGCACTGCTCCCTTTATGGTCTTGACAGTTAACTCAAATGCAGCCTCATAAGAAGCAGCATTGATGCCTTTTAGTGAGATGGAAATAACTGGATGCTTTCCCATATATTCTTCACATAACTTTTTATCTTTCGAAATCTTCAATCCATCAAAAATGCTCTTGTCGCCCTCTACAGAAAAAAAGTGTTCCAGCATACTCATATTCAGAGATTTACCAAAACGTCTTGGTCTGGTAAATAAATTTACCATTCCCCAGTTGCGGAGCAGTTCAGAGATCAATCCTGTCTTGTCTACATAATAAAAATCATCTTTGATGATCTGTTCAAAATTTTCTATTCCTATCGGGAGTTTTCTTTTCTCTCTGCACATTCTCTTCCTACCTCCTGACAACTATATTATAACAAATGTTTGCCGAAAATCCTATACTTCAGTCTGTACAATTCGGGTAAATTGTTTCTTGCTATTTTCATAATTCAAAATTCCACAACTCTTCATATGGATTTGTTTTTGCAAAACCGATCCGCACGACCCGGCTGCTGAACACTCCAAACTGCTCCTGCAATACCTGAAACGCTGCAAGCATCTCTTCTTTAGAAAGTTTCTTTCCAATCGTTGCGTGGGGAACCCATTGCATCGGACGATAACATTTGTGTACCTTGACATCCGCTGTTTTCAATAACTCCTTATAAACCTTCTCTGACAGTTCTTGCAGGTAAGTATTTAAAACCGGTGAAAGATACAGCACATTCGGGAAAAACGCTCCCACTGAACACCAGATAATCTCCCCGCTTTGAAACATATCTCTCGTTTCTTCAAACAGTGAGATTACCTGATCTTCGCTTCGCGTTTCAAATGCAGAAATCGTCAAATGCGGAGGTACATTTTTCTCGATCATAAATGGATTTCCGCTTCTTTTTGCAACCTGAGTGATGTATCCCTGCATTCGACTGGTCGTTTTTTCTATCAAAATAAATCGATACTAAATACATTTACACTGCCTCTCTTCTGATTTTCCATCCTTTTCTATATAAAAAGTAGTCCGTTCCCACACAGGTCATTCGGACACTTTAATTTTTTCTTTC
>ENA-OQIT01000289-OQIT01000289.1-human-gut-metagenome-genome-assembly--contig:-NODE-289-length-10691-cov-2.554619_pt1 | contig 10691 bp, 9 predicted proteins | sample MGYA00242587_ERZ504752 | MGnify/ENA primary metagenome ERZ504752 (study PRJEB26092, sample SAMD00036352) | human gut metagenome | host: Homo sapiens | study: EMG produced TPA metagenomics assembly of... | reverse complement strand
TGCTGATTTTTTAGGGGAGGACGAAAGATATGCTGAAGGAAAAGATCATACCTGTATTTCTGGCTTCTGTCCTTACTGTATCAGGTACAACAGGATTTGTGACGGAAGCATTTTCAGAAAATGTTTATGCGGCAGAAGAAGTGCATACAGAAAGGCTGGCAGATTTTGCAGATCTGTTAGATGATGGGCAGAAAGAAGAACTGGAGGCGAAACTGGATCAGGTCAGCGAGGACTACGGTTGTGATGTTGTGGTTGTCACAGAGGAGACTCTGGATGGTGCAGTTCCGCAGGATTATGCGGATGATTTCTTTGATTATAATGACTATGGCATGGGAGAGGACAAGAGTGGTATATTGTTTTTGATAACCATGTCAGAACGTAAGCGGTGTATCTCCACACATGGAGAGGCTATTCAGATTTTTACTGATGCAGGACAGGAATATATGACGGATAACTTTGTGTCATATTTATCCGATGGTGAGTATTATGAGGGCTTTATGAAGTTTGCTGATCTGTGCGAAGAATTTATCATTCAGGCACAGAGCGGAGAACCGTACGATGTAGAAAATCTGCCGGAGGAAACCATCCCTTTTTATATGATATTTCTCATTTCGCTTGTGGTCGGATTTGTGATCGCGCTGATCGTAACCGGAGTAATGAGAAGCCGGATGAAGACTGTACATATGAAGCCGGATGCAGCAGATTATATGAAAGACGGAAGTCTTCATATTAACAGAAGCCGGGATATATTTCTGTATCATCAGGTCACACGTACGGCGAAGCCGAAGGAAGAGAGTTCCGGTGGCGGTGGAAGCAGTACCCATACAAGTTCTTCGGGTGAGACGCATGGGGGTTCCAGTGGATCATTTTAACTGACTGGCATGACATATAAAAATCCTGATCTTTTATATTATTTTATGGGATAACCATAAAATGACAGGAAAGATTGGGATTTTATTTTGCGCAAAATTACGGATACCGGTTGCAAGACATCAGAGAATATGATACAGTACAAGGTGGTTTGTTTTGTGTAGAGACAGTTGTCCGGCAAAAAGAAAATAAACTGCGAAGCGGATTGCAAATATCCGCCTGACGATAACAGATTTCTGCACAAAAGAATTATAAAATGAAATAAAAAACAGAAATAATGGAGAGGACATGAAAAAATACGTTGATAATTTTATGCAATACCGGTTTCTTCTGTCAGAACTGGTAAAAAAAGGGATTAAGCTGAAATACAGACGTTCTTATCTGGGAATGATATGGTCTATGTTGGAGCCGCTGCTTACCATGATCGTGCTTACAATTGTATTTGGTACTTTGTATGGAAATACAGACAGGACCTTTCCTGTATATATCCTGACCGGACGACTCCTGTACAGTTTCTTTTCACAGTCCACCAAGGCCGCTTTGAAATCTATACGTCAGAACTCGGCAATGATCAAAAAGGTATATGTACCCAAATATTTGTATCCGCTGTCCAGTGTGCTTTTTAACTATGTGATCTTTCTGATCTCACTGATCGTACTGGCAATGGTGAGTGTGATACTTGGTGTAAAGCCTACGTTCTATCTGCTTCAGGCACCAATCGCACTGATACTGATTCTTGTTATGTCATATGGATGCGGAATGATTCTGGCAACAATAGGTGTATTTTTCAGAGATATGGAATATCTCTGGTCTGTAGCACTTATGCTGGTTATGTATACATGTGCGATTTTCTATTATCCTGAAAAGCTTTTGAAGAGTGGATGGGCATGGATACTGAAATATAACCCATTGTATTGTGTGATTGATATTTTCAGATGTTCAGTATTTGGAAAAGCGATGAATATTCATTATTTTGCATATGCACTTATCTTTTCCGTTGTGGCAATGGTGATTGGATTATTCTGCTTCAAGAAGAAACAGGATGATTTTATTCTTTACATCTGAGAACTGAGACAGAAAGCTGCGGGGCAGCGGAACGAATTATTTTTGAAAAATAAGGAGAAAAAATGAGCAAACAACCAGCGATTATTGTTGATAATGTGAGTATGAAATTTAATCTCAGCAAAGAGAAAGTAGACAGTCTGAAAGATTATATTATCAAGTCAATTAAAAAAGAGATTAAATATAATGAATTCTGGGCTTTGCAGAATGTGAGCTTTACAGTGGAAAAAGGAGACAGGGTAGGAATCCTCGGACTGAATGGTGCAGGAAAGAGTACTCTTCTTAAGGTTATCGCAGGCGTTTTCAAACCAACAGAAGGTTCAGTTACAAAACATGGGAAGATGGTTCCGCTTCTGGAACTGGGTGCAGGATTTGATCAACAGTATACAGGAAGGGAAAATATTTATCTTTACGGAGCAATGCTTGGATATTCCAAAGAATTTATTGATGAGAAGTATGATGAGATCGTGAAATTTTCCGAATTGAAGGATTTTATTGATGTGCCGATCAAGAACTATTCATCAGGTATGAAATCCAGACTTGGATTTTCGATTGCTACAGTGGTTTCTCCCAAAATTCTGATATTGGACGAGGTATTATCTGTAGGTGATGCGAAATTCCGTAAGAAGAGTGAGAAGAAAGTACTCAGCATGTTTGATTCGGGTGTAACAGTGTTGTTTGTCTCTCATTCTCTGGCACAGGTTCAGAGAATCTGTAATAAGGCGATGATCCTTGAAAAAGGAAAACTGATCGCTTACGGAGATATTGATACGATTTCTGAACAGTATGAGAAAATGACTAACTGACAGGGACAGACAGAGATATCTGTCTGACAGAGAAAAAATTTAAGAAGTCAGAAATATCCGGAGGAGTATATGACAAACGGATTAAAAAAAGAAGATTCAGCAGCTTTAAAAGGTCTTGCAGTGTTACTGCTGATCTTTCACCACTGCTACCGTCTTGCAGACAGAATCGAAAGATATCAGGTGGATCTGTGCGGGCTGACAACAGAACAGCTTGTTGCTATTGCGGAATGCTGTAAGATCTGCGTGGCAATATTTGCATTTGTATCCGGTTACGGGCTGATGTATGGATATTCGGCTAAAATGAAAAATAAAGAAAAGTATGCAGTATCAGAATGGATATCCGGACATCTTCTTTCCACTATGTCCGGATTCTGGTTTACTGCAGCTGTATCCTATCTTATTTACTTTGGATTTGGACTTAAGGATCCGAGCAAGTGGGGAGAAACCTTTTATGAAAGAGGATTCGCCGTATTTGCAGATATACTGGGAATCTCCAGACTTTTGGAGACTGAAAGTCTTAACGGAGCATGGTGGTATATGAGTGCTGCGTTTGTATTTATTATATTGCTTCCTCTGTTAGATGGGACGATTGAGAAATTTGGAGGCATATTCTGTATTGCAGTTATCTTTTTGCTTCCGAGAATTTTAGGTATTGGATTTCAGGGAGGCTCAAAGCCATATTCATTTCTTTTGATATTTGTGGCAGGAATGTTATGCTGTAAATATAATTTCTTTCAAAAATTGCATGAATACAGGCGGAAAAAATTAAAATTCATCTGTTTGTCTGCTTTACTGTGTGCCGGCTTTTTCCTGTACCATAAAATCGACCTGAAAATTTTCTGGGAATTCCGGTATGCACTTGTTCCATTCCTGCTGATTCTCTTTTGCGTTGAATATTTGTTCAGGATTACGCCTGTATCCTTGTTCCTTCAGTATCTGGGCAAGCATTCCATGAACATCTGGCTGGTACATACATTTGTGAGAGATTCTCTGGGAAAATATGTATTTGCATTAAAAAAATTCTGGCTGATTCCTGTTGCAGTTCTTGTGATTTCGCTGGGAATCAGTTATTGCCTGGATTTTCTTAAGAAGATTACAGGATATCAGAAACTGATACGGCTGTTAAAGAAAAAGGTGACGGAACATTATGCGGTACGGGAATGATTTTTCGAGAGGATCGCAATAGGATTCAGAGTGGACAATAGTGACGGATGGGAGAGCGTATCATGAAAATACTGCAGATTGGAATGGGAAATGTTGCCGGAGGTCTGGAAGCATTTGTGATGAATTACTATAGAGTTCTGGTGCATATGGATATACAGTTTGATTTTGTGTGTATGTATGATAAAATTGCATATGAAGAGGAAATCAGGAAATTGGGTGGAAGGATCTACTATATTCCAAATGTAAAAAAGAACTATCAGGGCTATATAAAAGAACTGAAAAAAATATTAAAAGAAACAAAATATGATGCAGTACATGTAAATATGCTTTCAGCTGCAAATATTGTTCCGTTACGTGTGGCTCATACAATGAAAGTGCCAAAGATAATTGCGCACAGCCACAGCTCTTCCTGTCCCGGACTGATCAGAAAAATCATGGACAACTGGAACAGACCAAAGATTGCAAAATATGCTACTGACAGGATTGCATGCGGAGAAATGGCGGGCAGGTGGCTGTTTGGAGATAAAGCTTTCCAAAGCGGTCAGGTTACGTTGATCAATAATGCCATTCAGGCAGAGAAGTTCAGTTTTTCAGAAAAAGACAGAGATTCACTCAGAAAGGAACTGGGATGGGAAAATAAAACAGTGATCGGTCATGTCGGAAGATTTGATATTCCGAAGAATCATGACAGAATGCTTGATATTTTCCAACAGATCGTTTCCGAAAAAAAAGATGTGATGCTGTGTCTGGTAGGTCCAAAGGAAGGTCTGTACAAAGAGATAAAAGAGAAAACAGTGCAGAAAGGACTGGAAGATAAGGTATATTTTGCCGGTAAACAGGAGAATATCCGCAGGTATTTATCTGCTATGGATGTTTTTCTGTTTCCGTCTGTTTTTGAGGGTGTGCCATTTGCGCTTATTGAAGCCCAGGCAAATGGACTTACCTGCGTAATGTCAGAGGCGGTGTCTGAGGAGGCAGTTGTTTTTCCTGAGAGAGTCAGACGGCTGTCACTTGACAGAGATAATATACAGTGGGCGGCAGCAGTGATGGCAATGAGTTCTATGAACAGAGAAGCGGCTGATCTGATAAAGAAGCGGCTGTCAGATACGCATTTTAACATTGAGACAGAGGCAAAAACGTTTGAAAGATTTATATTATCATACGAGGTAAATTACAGATGGACAAGATTGATTTTGTATTGCCATGGGTGGATGGATCAGACTCAGCCTGGATAAAGCAGAGAAATGAGTATCTGGGAATTAAAAATGACCAGACACAGGACAGTAGATTTCGGGACTGGGAAAATCTGCAGTATTGGTTCAGAGGTGTTGAAAAATTTGCTCCATGGGTGAATCATATATATTTTGTGACATGGGGGCATATCCCTTCCTGGCTGAATACAGATCATCCGAAGCTGACAGTTGTAAAACACGAGGATTATATTCCGAAGCAGTATCTGCCCACATTCAGCAGTCATCCCATTGAATTGAATATGCATCGGATCCGAGGTTTATCCGAACAGTTTGTATATTTTAATGATGATACCTTCATCATAAATAAAATGGAACCGGAAGACTTTTTCAGAAATGGTCTTCCAAGAGACTATTGTATAGAAACAGCGTTGGTACAGGATGATATCAATAATCCGTTTGCCTGCATTCTTATGAACAATGCGGCACTTGTAAATATGCATTATTCAAAGAGAGAAGTGATTGGCAGAAACTGGAAAAAATGGTTTCATCCTGCATATGGAAAAATGGTATTCAGAAATATGCTGATGCTTCCGTACAGGGAGTTTTCCAGTTTTAAATATTCTCATATCTCAAGCTCTTTTTTGAAGAGTACCTTTGAAGAAGTGTGGAGGGAAGAAGGCGAAGTGCTGGACAGAGTATGCAGGACACGATTCCGTTCTCCGGGGGATGTAAATCAGTATGTGATGAAATACTGGCAGTATATGGAGGGAAAATATGAACCTCAATCACCGAAAATCGGGAAATTTTTTACCATAGGTCTTCACGACCGGCAGATACATGATGTACTCAGAAATCAGAAGTGTAAAATATTGTGTATAAATGATACGGAAAATATAGGAGATTTCAGACAACAGAAAAGAAATATCAAAGATTCTTTTGAGAGTATCCTTCCCGAAAAGTCTGCATTTGAATTATCTTACAAAGATTCCGGAGGCATGTATGACAAAAAGTGCGATTAAAAAATATACGGAAAGGCTGGGCTTTTTCGGAATGATCCTGCACTATATCGGTCGTTTTATGACAAAAACAGAGCAGCAGGTCATTGGAAAGCTGACTGTGCGTTTTGGAAAAGTAAAGAAAAACCGGCTTGTGTTTAAAAATCGGGAAATGATGGACTGCACAGATAATCCGGAAGCTTTTTATGAATATCTTATAAGTTCCGGGTATAATAAAAAATATGAGATCATCTGGCTGGTTTCTGAAAAAAGAAAATTCAGAAATCAGAATACCGGAAATGTAAAATTTGTAACTGCTGAAAATAAATATGGATGGAGCAGTCCGCTGGCATATTATTATGGTGCTACAGCCGGATTTTTCTTTTATTCTCATAACAGTGCAGGACTGAACAGGTATCGGTGTAAAGGACAGACAGTTGTAAATCTGTGGCATGGGTGCGGTTATAAAGATGCAGAGCAGGGAAAGAAAAAACAGAATATAAAGCCTGATTTTGACTATGCACTTGTTCCCGGACCGGTATTTGTGAAAACGAAATCCGGACTATGGAACTGCGAACCGGACAGTCTGTTAATGATGGGATATCCCAGATATGACTGGATGCTGCATCCGTCAATGAGTAAGGATGAAATTCTGGACAGTCTGTTCGGATGGAAAGGGAAAAAAGCTGTTCTGTGGATGCCGACTTTCAGAAAAAGTGATCTGGGAGGGTGTGCGGAAAATGAAATTGAGCTTCCCTGTCAGCTTCCGGCAATACAGAATATGAACGAGCTGAAAGAACTGGACAGTTATCTAAGGGAGCAGGAGATTATTCTGATCATAAAGAAGCATCCGCTTCAGACGGAATGGGATGAGAATGAACAGGAGTTTACCAATATACGTTATGTTGCGGAAGCCCTGTTGGAGAAAAAACAGATAAAACTTTATGAACTGATAGGGATCAGCGACGGTCTGCTCTCTGATTACTCGTCAGTGGCAGTAGATTATCTGCTGTTGGACAGACCGCTTGGATATGTGCTTGCGGATTACAATATATATAAAGAAAAAAGGGGATTTGTATTTGAAGATCCGCTGGAATATATGCCGGGTGAGAAAATCTATAATGCCTGTGATATCAGAAAATTTATGAAACATCTGACTGATGGAACAGACAGTTACCGGCAGGAGAGAGCAAAGAATCTGAAACAGATGCACAATAAAACAGAAAACTATTGCAAAAGGCTTGCAGATTATTTACAATTGTAGCTGTTATATGACTGCGAAGAGAACAGTTATCTATTAATGCAATAAAACAGGGAGAATGTAATGGAGAAAAAAATAGGATATACACAGGGAACCTTTGATATGTTTCATATAGGACATCTGAACCTGATCAGAAATGCAAAAAAACATTGCGATTATCTGATTGTCGGTGTGAATGCGGATGATCTGGTAGAGTCATATAAAAACAAAAGACCGATCGTTCCGCTGGAAGAAAGGGCAGAGATTGTACGGGCCATCAGATATGTTGATGAGGTGATCGTGACGACAACCCTGGACAAAAAGCAGGTATGGGAAAAAGTCCACTTTAATGAAATCTATATCGGAGATGACTGGAAGGGCAATGCACGTTGGGAGAAGACCGGAAAAGAAATGGAAGAGCTGGGCGCTAAGCTGGTATTTCTGCCATATACCAAAGATACATCCTCAACGATGCTTCGTGAGAAATTAAAAGAATTCTAGGGAGCCAGATATGAAAAAAAGAATAAAAAAGAAAATAAAAAAACTGAAAAAAATCCATTAACAAGATTAACAAGGTCAGAGTTCAAAAGGGAAGAAAAGCCATGTTGCAGGAGACATGGGCAACTGTGACCTATGGATTATATGATAATCGCAAGATCAGACGCCTTAAGAAATTCCCCCCTGCACTTGTAGAGAATAGAATGCTCTTTGAAACAAATGATGATTTTACGGATAATGGTCGTGCTTTGTTTGACTATCTTATTGAGAAAGGATACAACAAAAAGTATGAGATTGTATGGCTGGTCCATGAACCGTCTAAATATAAAGAATATCAGTTTGAAAATGTGAAATTTGTGCAGAACTTTAAGAAAGGTTCCACGATCCGAAGAGCAGAAGCATATAAATATGCACTGACATCAAAATATATTTTTTACACCCAGGCTTTTAACTGGATTGGTATGTCGAGAAGAAATCAGCTCTTTATCGATCTCTGGCATGGCTGTGGTTACAAGGCAAATAAGAACGGGCGTAAGGTTTTCTTTGATTATTGTCTGGTACCGGGGGACATTTTCATTAAGACCAAAATGGAATTTTTTGGATGTACTTCCAAAAAACTGCTCTCGTTTGGATATCCCCGTTATGATATGATGCTTAAGGGCAGTGAACGTGCAGATGAATATAAAAAGAAACTTCTGAAGGAAACAGACAGCGAGAAACTGATCCTGTGGATGCCAACCTACAGACATGCTTCCAGTGAGCGTCTGAACGAGGAAACCTTAAATAATGAATTCAATATTCCTATCATTGATGATGCAGATAAGCTTCTGGAACTGAATAAGTTCTGTAAGGAGAATCATATTCTTATTGTTATCAAGAAGCATTACCTTCAGGTACCTTATGATTTTGGTGAGAATGTCCTTACCAATATTGTTTATCTGGAGAACAGAGATCTTGCGGATAACGGACTGCAGCTTTATGAGTTTATCAACTGTTCGGATGCGCTGGTTTCTGACTATTCTTCTGTTGCGATCGATTATCTGCTGTTAGACAGACCGCTTGGATTCACACTGGATGATTATGAGGCTTATACGGAATCCAGAGGATGGGTGTTTGATGATCCGCTGGAATATATGCCTGGCGAACATATGTATAATATGCAGGATTTTGAGAATTTCATCCTGGATATTAAAAACGGAAAAGATAATTATAAAGAACAGCGTGCCAGTGTAAGAGCAAAAACACATAATGTGTGTGACAATTACTGCCAGCGTGTGTTGGATTATTTTAACATTACAATGTAATGATATTATAGCAATTCCATAAATTACTGCAAACAATCCAGTCCATCATAGCGTGAAGTCCTGCGTCAGATATCTTTGCCGTGCGTCAGCACGCCTGCAGATATCTTCCTTGTCCTTCGCACTCTGCTGAACTGTCTTGATTGCATTATTTTATGGAATTGCTATAGGATACAGATATCAGAAAGTCATAACAGGAGAAAAAGATAAATGAAAATATGTATTTGGTGCACCAAGATATTTGATCTTGGCGGAACTAAGCGAGTTGTCACACTTCTTGCGAATGAACTTGTAAAAGAGCATGATGTGACGATCATGGTATATCAGGACAGATTTAAAGAAGACCGGAATATGTATCATATGAGTGAGGATATCAAGGTTGACTTTATTGATAATAATGAGTTTGTCAATCGACATCATACACCGGCTTTCTGCTGGCGTTATCTTGTTCAGAAACTGAATGCCAAATATGGGATTTTTAATAAAGAAAAATATAATGATATTCTGGCAGATGCGATTTTCCCGAAAAAGACCAGAGAAAAATGGGTAAAATATTTAAATGAGCAGAATTATGATATTATTATCACAACTGCAAGTTTAAGCCTTCGTCTGGGTATGCTGGCGCCGGAGCTGAATGCAAAGACAATCGGATGGCAGCATAACTGTTATGCCGGATATCTTGATGTTCCTAATGTCGTATTCTGGAAACAGGAATGTCTGCTCCAGGAATATCTGCCGAAGCTGGACAGATACATTGTTCTCAGTGACTATGATAAGCGCGATTACAAAAAATTTCTGGATATTGATACAGAAGTTAAAATTAATCCCCGAAGCTTCGTGAGTGAGAGAAAATGCGATCCAAAATCCAAGCGTTTCCTTATGGCTACACGATTTGTATATGCCAAGGGTCTTGATCTGATGATGGAATCTTTTGAAGAGTTCTGTAAGCAGGATGATGAATGGCAGCTGGATATTATCGGAGCCGGTGATCTCTGGAATCAGATTGTGGCGGATGCAAAGAGACGTGGTATTGAGGACAGAGTTAATTTTGTCGGTTATACAAATGAGCCGGAGAAGTATTATCTGAATTCTTCTGTTTTCCTTCTTCCGTCCAGGTGGGAAGGATGGCCGATGGTTATCATGGAAGCCTTTGAATTTGGTCTTCCTGTCATCGCATTCCATACAGGAGCGATGGATCTGATCATCGATGATGGAAAAACAGGATACCTGCCGGAAGCTTTTGATACAAAGAAATTTACAGATGCGATGCTGAAGCTGGCACATGATGAAGAACTCCGCAGAGAGATGTCCAGAAATGCAATCTGGAAATCTGAGGACTTTGCCATTGAGAAGGCAGTTAAAGAGTGGAATCGTCTTTTTAATCGTGTAATGGGAATCAAGACCTTTTATATGAAAAATGAAGAACAGATTCTGGAGTGCAGGGAGAAATATCCGCTTAGAACCAGCTATGCCGAGTTTGTAAAAGAATACCAGATAAGAGATAATACAATTCTTTATGAAGCTTTTGGCGGACGTGGTATGATCTGTAATCCTTATGCTCT
>ENA-OQIT01000288-OQIT01000288.1-human-gut-metagenome-genome-assembly--contig:-NODE-288-length-10708-cov-2.187033_pt1 | contig 10708 bp, 8 predicted proteins | sample MGYA00242587_ERZ504752 | MGnify/ENA primary metagenome ERZ504752 (study PRJEB26092, sample SAMD00036352) | human gut metagenome | host: Homo sapiens | study: EMG produced TPA metagenomics assembly of... | reverse complement strand
TTCATCACGGTTTTGTCGTTCATTATGATTCTGACGGTGTATAGCCGGATGTTTAAACTCTATATGTACACCGCCATCGCCCCGGTTCCGCTCTCCAGCTTTGCGGGGGAACCCACCAGCAATGTGGGGAAAAACTTCCTGCGTTCCTATGCGGGAGTGTGCCTCGAAGGGGCCATCATTGCGCTGGCCTGTATCATCTTCTCGGTTATGGCGTCCAGCCCGCCTGCGGTTGATCCCAACGTTTCGGCAGTTACCGCCGTATGGAGCTACGTGGGCGAGCTCATCTTCAACCTTTTGGTTTTGGTAGGCGCTGTACGAATGAGCGACAGGATCGTCAAAGAATTATTGGGGCTGTAGGCCCAAAAGGAGTGAAGCGATATAGAAGTAAAAGTACCAAAAGAAATCCGGGACTATCAAGAATCTATTTTTTTCGGCCTCTCCACCCGGCAGTTTATCTGTTCCCTGCTGGCCGTAGGCGTGGCAGTCGGCATCTATTTCGGCCTGCGCCCGTTGGTCGGCAGCGAGGAAGTGGGCTGGATGTGCATCCTCGGAGCCGCGCCCTTTGCGGCCTGCGGCTTTTTCAAATACCACGGGATGACAGCAGAAAAGCTGGCTTGGGCGTGGTTCAAGTCGGAATTTTTGTACCCGAAGAAGCTGGTGTTTAAATCCGACAGCCTTTACTATGACGCCATGAAGGACGCCATCGCGGAGGGGGAAAAGCCTCCCCGCAAACGGAAAACCCGCAAGCCCCAGCCACCGGCTGGGAAAGAACAGTAACCTTTTCATTTTTCGCACTGAAAGGAAGGATGCCTATCATCAAAACGCTTCTCAAAGCAACGAAATTAGAAAAAGAAAAATTCAAAATTCCAAAGTCCGTACAGGACGCTATCCCCATCCAGCGCATCTGGCCGGATGGGATTTTTCAGGTAGGGAGCCGGTTTTCCAAAACCTTTTTCTTTACCGACATCAATTACAGCATCGCCAGCAAAGAAGATAAGACGGCGATGTTTATAGATTATTCGGAACTGCTGAACGCGCTGGACTCCGGCGCTTCCGCCAAGATCACCATCAACAACCGCCGCATTGACAAAGCAGAATTCGAGAAATCCCTGCTGCTGCCCATGAAAGAGGACGGGCTGGACCATTACCGGAAAGAGTACAACGAAATGCTGCTCTCCAAGGTAACCGGCACCAACAACAGCGTGGTGCAGGACCGGTACATCACCATCACGGTGGCAAAGAAAACCATCGACGAGGCCCGCACCTATTTTGCCCGTGTGGGCACCGACCTCATCACCCACCTTTCCCAGCTTTCCTCCATAGGCCGGGAACTGGACGCAGCCGCCCGCCTGCAGATCTTCCGGGATTTCTTCAAGGGTGGAGAGCCCGCCGCCTTTGCCTTCGACCTGAAGGAACACATGAAAAAGGGGCACAGCTTCAAGGATTGGCTCTGCCCCGACAGCATGGAATTCCAGAAGGACCACTTCCGCTTAAACGACCGATGGGGCCGCGTGCTCTACCTGCAGGGCTATGCCAGCTACATCAAGGATTCCATGATTGCCGAGCTCTGCGACATGGACCGCAGCCTCATGCTCTCCATTGATATTTTAACGGTGCCCACCGACGAAGCGGTGCGGGAAATCCAGAACAAGCTCTTAGGAGTGGAAACGAATGCGGCGAACTGGCAGAGAAAACAGAACGCCGCCAACAACTTCTCGGCTGTCCTGCCCTACGATATGGAGCAGCAGAGGAAAGAAACCAAGGAAATGCTGGACGATTTGACAAACAGGGATCAAAGGATGATGTTCGGCCTTGTGACCTTGGTGCATTTAGCCGATACCAAAGAGCAGTTGGACAGCGATACGGAAACCCTGCTCACTACGGCAAGAAAGCATCTGTGCCAGATGAGCGTCCTGCGCTGGCAGCAGAAGGACGGGCTGGACACGGCTTTGCCCTACGGCCTGCGGAGAATTCAGGCGTTGAGAACCCTCACCACCGAAAGCACTGCGGTGCTGATTCCCTTCCGGGCGCAGGAAATCCTCCAGAACGGCGGCATCTACTATGGGCAGAACGCTGTCAGTAAAAACATGATTGTGGCAGACCGGAGGAAGCTGCTCAACGGCAACAGCTTCCGCCTCGGCGTATCCGGCTCCGGCAAATCCTTCTCCGCCAAGGAAGAAATCGTCAGCATCGCCCTGTCCACCAACGACGATATCCTGATTTTAGATCCCGAATCCGAGTTCGGCTTTTTGGTGGAAGCCCTCGGCGGCGAGGTCATCCGGGTATCCGCCTCTTCGGATACCCATCTAAACGCCATGGACATGGACAAAGCCTATGGAGACGAGCGCAACCCGCTGATTGAAAAATCCGAATTCATCCTCTCCCTGTTCGAGCAGCTGGTGGGCGCGGGCAACGTGAGCGCCAAGGAGAAATCCATCCTTGACCGATGCACCTACGATGTGTACCGGGAATACGTTGCCAACAACTACGAGGGCGAACCGCCCACCCTGAAAGACCTGTACCACTCTCTGTTAAAACAGCCGGAGCCGGAAGCCAGAGGGCTGGCGCTTTCGTCGGAATTGTTCATCACCGGCAGCCTCAATACCTTTGCCCAGCGCACCAATGTGGATACCAAGGCCCGGATCATCGCCTATGACATCCGGGAGTTGGGCGAACAGCTTATGCCCATCGGGATGCTGGTTACCCTCGACGCCATCTTCAACCGTGTCATTCAGAACTGGAAGAAGGGCAAGACCACATGGGTATTTGCCGACGAGTTTTACCTGCTGTTCCGTTATGAGTACAGCGCCGACTTTTTCTACAAGCTGTGGAAGCGCATCCGCAAATACAACGGGCTGGTGACAGGGTTAACACAGAACGTGGAGGAGCTCCTCCGTTCCGACACCGCCCGCCTCATGCTGGCAAACTCGGAATTTTTAATCCTCTTGAACCAATCCGCCACCGACCGGGACGAACTGGCGGGGCTTCTGCACATTTCCGAAAACCAGCTCTCGTACATCACCAATGTGGCGGCTGGCTGCGGCCTGATTCGCTGCGCCGGGAATATTGTGCCCTTTGAAAACAGCTTCCCCCGCAGCACCCGTCTGTATCAGCTCATGACCACCAAGCCGGACGAGGCCCTGAGAGGGGTGTAACCATAGAGAAAGCCAATTCCTGCAGGGGGCCGCCTTCGGCTCTCTGCTTATTTTCTTTGCACAGGTCGTATAGAGAGGCGGAAAAAGCGCCTGCTGTTCTGAGCAAATATCTGTGTGTATTTTCCCCATTCCCACCACGCATAAATATCGCAATCTTGACGCAGATAGTCATAAACATACCGCATGATTGTTTTTGCGAATTTTCTCCCGTAAGCATAACTTAAATGATGTTGCAGCTTATATCGATATGGAACAGATAGAGATTTGTATGGTGCTTTTTTGGTTGCCTCCCATTTGGTATTAACCATGGGCGTTATCTTCTGATTGTGTGTTCCCATTTTTAGCTCAACTTTATAAATCATAAAATCATTCCTAAAAGGGTCGACAGCGTTCAAGCTGTATGGATGATACACTTTCAATATGCCATATTACAGCGAAAAAATCAACGGCGGATAGACTTCCAAAACACCATTTATATAGAACTTTGGCTGATGTTTAAGATTTTACTACTCTTATTTGCTCGAACTACTATTCTGATAGGGGGCCGCCTTGGACACTCTGCAATCTTTTTTACAGGAGGTATGCCATTGAAAGAAATTAAAACGAAGCCGGAGGGCGGCAAACCTAAACTGCTGGACAAAGCTGCCAAGGCCCCGAAAACAGCCATGAAGGATTTATGGCTGAAATCCAAGGATAAATCCATCTCGGAACTCAAGGAAACGCCCTTCGCCAGCCAGCGCGGGGAATCCTCTAACGCCCCTGCCAATACTGCCGGGGATCAGATGCTGTCCGGGATGGAAACCGCCGCCAAGAAAGGCGCGAACCTGACCTACCGGGGCGGGAAAAAGCTGGCGCAGGCCACGGCCCGGAAGGTAGAAAGAAAAAAGAGAGATTTCCCGCACCCTGTCGGGGGCCAAAGATGCAGGCGGCAAGGCTGTACAAAAACACATCTTCAAAAATACGGACGAAGAACACAGTGGCCAAGACTATCAAAGGAAAGCCGCAAAAGGCGGTAAAGACAGCCAGCCGGTCTGTGAAAGGCGTAAAGCAGAGCGCCAAGAGGATCAAGACCGCACAGCGTTCGGCAAAAACAGCACAGCAGGCGGCGAAAGCGGCACAGAAAACAGCGCAGGCCACCGCAAAGGCGGCTAAGGCAGCCGCCCAAGCTGCCAAAGCTGCGGCGAAAGCAGCGGTAACCGGCATAAAGGTGGCGGTCAAGGCAACCGCAGCCGCCATCAAAGCAACCATCGCCGCAATTAAGGGATTGATAGCCCTGATTGCTGCCGGGGGCTGGGTAGCTGTGGTCATTATCCTGTTGATTTGTTTAATCGCCCTGATCGTCGGCTCCTGCTTCGGCCTGTTTTTCGGCTCCGACTCCACGGGGACCGGTACCAGTGTAACGCAGGCGGTGTCTACCCTCAACGGGGAATATCTGGCCCACATTCAGGAGATAGAGGACGCCACCCCCCATGACCGGATGGAAACCACCTCTAACGACGGGAAACTCTCCATCAATTGGGAGGACGTCCTCGCTGTATTTTCCGCCAAGGTTACTGGCGCGGAGGATGGGGCGCAGGTCGCTTCGCTGGATGACGCGCAGGTGGATGAACTGCGAAATATTATGTGGGAGATGAATGCGGTATCCTCCAGCACCCGCACCGAAAGCCATGAGGTAGAAGTTACCGAAGTAGACGAGGATGGGAACGAAACCACCCATACCGAAACGGTGACGGAAACCATTCTGGAAATCACCATCACGCACAAAACCCCGGATGAAATGGCCCGCCAGTACAACTTCAATTCCCGGCAGAACGAATACCTCGCCCTTATGTCGGAGCCGGAAAACCAAAGCCTGTGGGCGGAACTGCTGGGCGGTTACACAAGCGGCGGCGGGCAGATCGTGAACCCCGATGCCGATTGGATAGGGACGGGCATTTTCCAGTGGCCCCTTCCGCAGAGCTACACTATCACCTCATGGTTTGGATACCGGGAAGATCCTTTTACCGGGGAGATCGCCTACCATAGCGGAACCGACATCGCCGCGCCGGAAGGTACGCCCATCCTTGCCGCAGCAGACGGAACCGTCACCATAGCCAACGCCATCGACTCGTGGGGCGGCGGGTATGGGTACCACATCAAGGTAAACCACAACGATACCTTCGATACCCTGTACGCCCATTGTTCCTCCATCTGCGTAACGGTTGGGCAGGAAGTGAAGCAGGGCGAGGTGATCGGCTACGTCGGCACCACCGGAAATTCCACCGGTAACCACCTGCACTTCGAGGTCTGGCAAAATGGGGAACGCACCGACGCCCTCGGTTTCTTTAAGGTAAAGGAATAGCGCCTGCAAATCAAAGAAATGTCACACACGGAAGCAGCAGAGGGTTGTTATATATATGGAAAAACCAGCAGCCTGCAAAAAACAGGCTGCTGGCTTTATTTTGTTTCAAGGCTGTATCCGACATCACGGATACAGCGCAGACGGATACTGGAATCTTTTCCTAAATTCAACTTGCGCCGAATTGACTGCACATGATGGCTGACAAGCTTCCGAGCCTCGCCATAGTCTGGCTCCTTCCAGATTTTTTCGTAAATCTGGTCATGTGTCAGCACTTGGTTTATGTTCTGAAAAAGGTACAGGAGAATCTCATACTCGGTTTTCGTGAGAGGGATCTCCCGCCCTTTGCAGAATACCCGGCGCTGGTTTTCCCTGATTTCCAAAGCAGAGGTACTCTGTTGTGACCTAAACTCCATCAGCTCTATACGAGAAGCGGATTGGGCCAGCCCCTGAACTTTGAGAAACGCATCCTCATCTCCATCCTCAAAGATCAAAAGCATGATTTTCACTTGACCTCTTCGCCCTGCCTTTCAATAGAACGCCTTAGTTTTTCAAAGGCTTCTGGACTGATTCCATGCTCCATCCGGCAGGCGTCCGCTTCCGCAGTTTTAGGATCTACGCCTGCCGCGATGAGCCGTTCCATGAAAAAGCAGTGGCGTTCATATACTGCTGCGGCAACCTGTTCTCCTGAAGATGTCAGGGAAAGTATGCCGCTTGAATCTTTACGCAGATATTTTGCCTTGGTTAATTCTTTTACAGCGCGGCTTACAGAGGGTTTTGTTACTTCCAAATACTCCGCAACATCTACACAACGGACATCCCCTTGTTTTGTAAAAAGGAATATATACAGCTTCCAGATAGTCCTCCATGGATGATGTTAGACGCAGTCGGCACACCTCCCTTATCTATTAAAAGTAAAAGAGATAATCTATGAAAAATTACTTTAATTTAATTGCTGCAACGTCAACATGATTTGGAATACTGTTGAATGTGTAGGACTCTATCACCTCATTATTGAACACCGCATATTCGTTTCTGTAGTTCAACGGAATCACAACGCTGCTTTCATTTGCGGAATTAAGGGCAGTGGTAAAGATATTCTGAACAGTATCCGGATCATCTGTCTTGTAAAGGCCGGCAATCAGTTCTTTCGCTTCCTCTTCGCTCATTGTGGCAAGTGCTTTGGCGATCTGAGGATCAGTCGAATAAATTCCACTGGCATCTGTATAATCAGTAGAAGGATACATATTGGCGACAAATGTGTACGGATCATAGGGGAACCAATAGCTCATATACGCGGTGATTTCGTAGTTCCCTTCTGTAAACACCTGTTGCATAAATGCCATCAGGTCAATAGGATTCGTCGTGATTTCAATGCCAAGCTTTTTCATCGAATCCTGGAAGAAAAGCACTACCTTGTCATACACACCCGTGGAGGGATAAGTAATCGTAAAGGAAAGCTTTTTACCATCCTTTTCTCGGATGCCATCGCCATCCGTATCAGTCCAGCCGGACTTGTCCATCAGTTCAATGGCCGCATCCATATCATAGCTCGGAGTTGTCACATCTACCTCGCAATAGGGCATATCCGCAGGCATAACTGAATCTGCTTCCGTTCTCAAGCCCGAATAAATATTTTGAGCGATAGACTCTTTATCAATAGCCATCTGGATCGCTTTTCTGATATTGATATCATCCAATGGAGCCACTTCGTCGTTAAGCGCAATAAACTCTGTGACAAAATCAAAATCGGAAATTACGCCCGTAATGCCTTCCGTGCTGGACAGTTCCTGATAGGAAGCAGCATCCAATGTGTCAGAACCGATAATGAAGTCCACTTCTCCAGCCCTCATTGCAGCGACCTTGGATTCCGGAATAACTTTTACTGTGAAGGAATCTACATCCGGTTCTTCGCCCCAATAATTGGGATTGCGTACAAAAGTGTATTCCGTTGCAGTATCATTCACGCTCTCAAACATATAGGGACCTGTACCCGGCGTATGATTCATCAGATATTCTGAGTTCAAAGAACCGTCCTCATTGAAGGCGGATGCTGAAAGAATCCCTCTCGGCATTACCATGGACAAATCGTTGAGAACATTGTAATAAGGACGAGTCAAATGAAAGGAAACCGTGTATTCATCATCTACTGTGATCTCGGATGTCAACATATCAAGCTGCCCGTAATTGGAACTGGTTCCTATGACAGACTTCATATTGTCGAAATAGAGTTTCACAGCCTCCGCATTGAAGGGTGTTCCATCATTGAACTTTACATCTTCACGCAGATGGAAAGTATAGGTGAGTCCATCATCGGAATTTGTCCAGTCTGTAGCAAGGCAGGGCTGGTACTCTCCGTCCTGATATTTGACCAAAGGCTCATAAAAGTTGTTCATATAATATGTAGCCTCATAGGACTGTACCGCAGGGGCAAAGCCCATCGAAAAGTTTGCGCTTTGCGCAATAGAGATCGTTTGAGATGCGTTCTTGTCTGTTTGGCCATTACTGGAGGATGAGGGATCTGTATTGCTGCAACCAGCAAGAAGCGTCAACCCCATTACACAAGCCAAAAGAAGGGATAAAAGTTTTTTCATGTTTGTGCTCCTTTACATGTTTTTTATTGCAAAGCCTGCCTTTTTGAAAGGGCGGCCTTTACAAGCTCATTAGAATATGGTTCATGAAAATCCGAAAAGCTTTGCGGTTTGTAAACTGTCTCGATTATTTTCCCGAAACGCATCACATGAATGGTATCTGCCATATACATCGCAATGTCTAAATCGTGGGTAATAATCAAATAACTCAATCTCAACTCGTCCCGCAAATTCCGTAACAGATGCAAAATTTGCTTTCTTAATGTAACATCAAGCCCACTAAAAGATTCATCGAAAATAATGTGCTGTGGTTCTGTTGCCAAAGCACGCGCTACACAGAGCCTCTTTTGCTGACCACCAGAAAGTTCATCAGGGCGACGATTCAATATATCTCCCCCTAAATTAACCATGTCCAGCAATTCTTCGACTCTCTTTTTTCTGTCCTCTTTTCCCATATCCAATAAAAGATGGAGAGGTTCATCCAAAATTTGTAATACGTTTTGGTGAGGATCAAGAGAACTGGCTGCATCCTGCATGACAAGCTGCACTTTGCCTCGCATCTTTTGAAGCGTTTTTCTTTTGACGCCTGTCACTGTTAAATTATCTAAAGTAACTTTTCCGGCATCGGGGAGCTCGATATAGGACAAAATTCTGGCAAGTGTGCTTTTTCCACTTCCGCTTTCGCCTACGATGGCCGTGATACTGTTGTCGGCAAGCTCGATAGATACGCCTGACAGGGCTTCCAACAGGTCTTTTTTTCTACCCGGTATTTGATATTTCTTTATAATTCCTTCTGCCTTTAGCATAGCGCCTCCTGAAACAGTATACTTGCTTCCATCAATTGTTTTGTGTAATCATGCCGTGGTGTGGAGAGCACCTCATGGGTTCTACCCTGTTCAATGATTTCTCCCGATTTCATCACCGCAACACGGTCGCACAGTCTCGCTACTACACCAAAATCATGTGTGATAACCAGCATCGATACCCCTGATGTTTTTATTTTTTCCAGTTCATTTAAAATCAAATATTCACTGGCCGCATCTACGGCAGTGGTAATTTCGTCTGCAATAATCAGTTTCGAAGCCTGCTGCATAGTGAGAGCAATCATCACTCTCTGCAGCATGCCGCCCGAAAGCTCATCCGGATAACTGTTAAAAATTTTTTCCGCATCCGGCAAGTTCACACTGGCCAACGTATTCGTAAGTTCTCTACAAAAGTTGTGCCGTTCTTCTCTGGTATTGAATCGAAACCCCATTTCAAGTTGTTTTCCCAGCTTCACCATGGGAGCAAATGCAGTCATGGGATTCTGCGGTATCATACTGATCTGTTTTCCTCGATAGTCAGCCAGTTCTTTTGCATTCATGGAAAAGACATCTCTGCCATTCCAGCGAATTTCCCCTCTGATTTGAAAAGCACGAGAATTTAACAGCCGCATAATACACTTGCTGGTCATGCTTTTCCCGCTTCCGCTTTCTCCGATCAGCCCGAAGGTTTCTCCCTCGCCTACGGAAAAGCTGATGGAGTGAAGCAATTCCTCTTTTGTCAGTTTTGAGCGAACTGTTAAACAGTTGATATCAAGCATTTCTAACCCTCCCGTGGTGCGTAAATATCCCGCAAAGCCTCACCGAACAAATTAAATCCACCGGCTGTAAACAGGATACAAAGCCCCGGATAGACCAGAAGCTGCGGCTGACTGAAAATCAGTTGTTTGGCATTCACGAACATGGCGCCCCACTCTGCTGTTCCCGCCTCCAAGCCCAGCCCCAGAAAGGCGTAACTGGAAATCATAATGATAATGGAGGACAGTCCTGTACTGAATATCACCAAAAGATGTGGAAGGACATTTGGAATAATATGCCGGAATATAATCCGCAGTTCTGAACAGCCTGACATCCGGCAGGTGATAACATAAGGTTTTTGTTTTTCTCTGAGAACGTAGGTACGAACCACTCGTGCATTCCATACCCACATGGCAATTACAATGGATAGAATGATACTGAACACTTTTGATTCAAATAATCCCACCAGAGTAATGGCCACAAGAAAGGGTGGAAATGCCATAAAGATGTTAGAAACAACATCAAAAATCCGGTCAAGTACACCGCCCAGATAAGCGCAGACAGTAGCTACGACCGTACTGACAAGTGCCAAAATGATAAGCGAGGGCAGAGCGATAGACATAGATGACCGCGCGCCATAGAGCAATCGTGAAAATACGCAGCGCCCCATTTCATCTGTTCCAAGAGGATATTCTGAATCAGGTGCAGACAAAGCATGCGCGACGTTTAGCTCTGATGGATCATGCGGTGCTATAAAGGGCGCAAATGCCACAACAAAAAAATACAATTAACATCATGGCCAACCCAAGCAGTGCCTGCGGTTTATGTAAAATTTTACGAATCATAAACCTTCTCCTTTGCTTTTCCGTGTGGGTTTAAAGCGATATTGACCAGATCCGCTATAAAATTAACCAGAAACAAAAATGGCGGCTGTTAACAAAACACATGCGTTGATTGTAATAGTGTCCCGTGCATTTAACGCTGTTACCAACATAGAACCTATTCCCGGAATAGAAAAAACTGATTCCACCATTGCGCTGCCTGCTATCATAAACCCAAAACTTT
>ENA-OQIT01000283-OQIT01000283.1-human-gut-metagenome-genome-assembly--contig:-NODE-283-length-10802-cov-4.575176_pt1 | contig 10802 bp, 15 predicted proteins | sample MGYA00242587_ERZ504752 | MGnify/ENA primary metagenome ERZ504752 (study PRJEB26092, sample SAMD00036352) | human gut metagenome | host: Homo sapiens | study: EMG produced TPA metagenomics assembly of... | reverse complement strand
GTTCTGCACAATTTCCTGCATCAAAGTCTGATCCAATCCGCCTCGTGCAGCTTCCACACATTTTTATGGTAGGAGGGAGCTGGCAATGGTCTCCTGCCAGGACTATCCGGTCTGCTTTGCGGATGGCGATCCAGCAAGCGGGTTCCAATGCTTGTGCGGCTTCATCTATAAATAAAGTTCCGAATCTACGCCCTGTCAGAACCCGGTTGGCAGAGCTTACCAATGTGCAAGCTATGACACGGGCTTCACTGAACAAGGCTTCGTTGATGCGGATCTCCAGCTCGGTGGCCCGGTCTTTCAATGAATTAATTTTCAGACGTATATTTTCCCGTTCCGCTCCCTTGCGCGAACGGTTGTAGAGTTCGCGTATGGCCTTTCGGATGCTCCAAAGTTGCGGATAATCCGGATGGCTTTCAAAACGGCGTTCATAGGTAAAAGAAAGCATTTTGTCATTGACACGGGTGGGGTTGCCGATTCGTAATACGGGAACTCCGCGATCGACCAGCTTTTCACTAATCCAGTCTACAGCCATATTGCTTTGAGCGCATACCATCACTTGGTTCTCGCGGTGTAGCGTTTCATAAATGGCTTCTACTAGCGTGGTGGTCTTTCCAGTTCCGGGAGGGCCGTGGACAATGGCCACATCTTTTGCATGCATTACTTTGTTCACAGCCTCTTCTTGTGAATTATTCAGCCACGGGAAACGAGTGAAACCAAAACTGAACGTTTGTGCTTTTAATGTGCCGTGGAAAATATCCCGTAGTTCTGCCAGACGATTGTCTTTTGCTTTAATAACTTGGCTTAAGGCTTCAAACATCAGTCGGTAACTGGTTTCATCAAAATAAAGTTGAACCCCCAACTGACGCTCGGTTGCCTGTATGTTGAGTAAAGCGTCTGCCGATGGCAAAACGATGACCATGCGGTCCTCATCCACATAATTCACAGTGGCTGTGAAATTGAAATAATGGATGTTTCCCGGGGCGTCTTGAGTGAAAAAAACAAACAGGACGTCCGAATTCGAATACATGTTCTATTTCTTTGTCCTCCTGTCTTTCCATCTCTATAACCAGTTGGTTTAAAGAGTTGTAATAGCTTCTTCCTGTGCTGACAGGATACCAGCACATGCCACGTTTCACTTTGCGGTCGATGCCCATCGCTTCGGTTTGTTGCTTGAAAGTTTCTTTTTCGTAATTATATTCCATGTGAAGCAACAACTCTTTGCGTTGTAATTTGTTAATAATAGTAGAGAGGGATTTATGCTGGTTCATATTTATTCTTTTTTCTATAAGAATTGCAAAGATAATAATTATCCCTCTAAAAGCACTTTATGTTTTATTTTGTTAAACGTATTATAGATTACGCAAGAATTCAATTCTTTTTTCTATCTTGCCAAAAATAAAAAGAATCTAAAACTGTAATAATTATAAATTGTGATGGATATGGTATATGACTTGGACATGTTAAAAGCCTTTTATGCTTCTTTTGAAAAGAAGATAGGGCGGGTAAGAGCAGTGTTGCAGCGTCCGTTGACGTTGGCAGAAAAGATTCTGTACACGCATCTGTATGATGATGCACTGTTGAAGAAATACAGACGCGGTGAGGATTACGTGAATTTCCGTCCCGACCGTGTGGCTATGCAGGATGCGACGGCGCAGATGGCGCTGCTGCAATTTATCAATGCCGGAAAGACGGCTGCGGCTGTTCCCTCTACCGTGCATTGTGACCACTTGATCCAAGCATATAAAGGTGCCGGACCGGATATTGCGACGGCGACAGAAACCAACCGCGAGGTATATGACTTCCTACGGGAGGTGTCTTCACGCTTTGGCATCGGATTCTGGAAGCCGGGTGCGGGTATCATTCATCAGGTGGTGCTGGAGAATTATGCTTTCCCCGGAGGGATGATGGTGGGTACCGACTCGCATACTCCGAATGCCGGAGGTTTGGGAATGGTGGCAATCGGAGTCGGCGGTGCCGATACCTCCGTTTCTCTGGCTTTCTTGAGCCCTTCGGCTGTGGCCTCCATGACAACTAGCTCCTTTTCATTCATGGAGTTGAGAAGTACATCAATGTGCTTTCTGCAACTGTGCTCGTCCCGCTGTTCTTCCCGGTAGAAAAACTGGTCTACGGAAATATCGAACATGGTAACGAGTTTGAAAAATAAATTGAAGCTGGGATGTTGTCCCTTATTTTCAATATTCATAATCGTGCGGTCTGTCTTGCCGACCAGCTCCGCCACATAGGCCTGTGTCCAGCCTCTTTCTTCTCTAGCTTGTTTGATTGCCAGCCCGAGCCCATGAAAGTCAAACCTGATTTCATCTTGGTTCATTCTCATATCACCCTATATCATTGTACATTTCGGGTTGGATTATGAGAATGTAATGAAATTTGATGTTAAGTAGTATTTTATTTCGCTGTCAGATAGCCACATGATTGAATATAGCAAACGATTGTGATAAAGTTGATACGAATATGCCATAAAATTATATTCTGCAAATTGATCAATGTTAAAGAGAGGTATTTTATATGAATTACACAATTCTAATAGTTGATGACGATATGGCTATCAATGATATGCTTGTTAAATATCTTCGGAAAAATGGTTATATAACATATTCTGCTTATTCAGGAACAGAAGCCCTTCTTTTTCTTGAAAAGCAAAAAGTTAATCTGATTATTTTGGATTTAATGCTTCCCGGTCTTTCTGGCGAACAAGTTTTAGCAGAAATAAAGAAAACAAAAAATGTACCTGTAATCGGTCTATCTGCAAAAGAAGATTCTAAAAGTAAAATTTTCTTATTGAAAAACGGTGCTGATGATTATGTAACGAAACCCTTCGATATAGAAGAACTACTTGCAAGGATTGAAACGATTTTGCGACGGATTTATGAAAATCAATATACATCAAATTCCTTGTTATGTTGTGGCGATTTAAATTTAGATACAATAGGAATGGAGGCCACTCTAAAAAATCAAAAATTGCCCCTTACAAAAAATGAGTTTGCTATATTGAAAATGCTTATGGAACATCCGCAACAAGTATTTACGAAAGATATGATTTATGAGCAATTATGGAATGAAACTTTAGAGGGAACTGAAAATGCTATCAATGTTCATATCAGCAACTTACGCAAAAAAAATTGCTGCAATAGATAATAGTAAATCATATATTAAAACGGTTTGGGGAATTGGGTTTAAGATGGACATATAATCTTTATGAAATCCTTAGATTTAGAAAATAATTTACTTAAACTTATCCCTTACACTAAAACCACAAGGAGGGATATATCATGGAATATATATTAAGAACGAACACAGTATCTAAAAATACACAAATTATTATGCTGTTGATAAAGTATCCATTTCTATTAAAAAAGGACGAAATATATGGCTTGATTGGAGAAAATGGTGCTGGTAAGTCTACTTTAATGAAAATGATTGCAGGTTTGGTTGAACCATCAGAAGGCTCTATTGAACTATTTGGAAATTTTGTTCCCCAGACCGAGCGTTATCGTATTGGTTGTGTAATTGAATCTCCGGCACTTTATGCAGAATTAACCGCAAAACAAAATTTGGAAGTATTTAGAAAAGCATATGGACTGTCAAGCAAAGAATCTGTACAGCAAATTTTAAAGCAGGTGGGTCTGTCACAATATGAAAATAAAATTGTCAAAAAATTTTCATTAGGTATGAAACAGCGTTTAGCCATTGGCATTGCCTTGTTGGGAAATCCTGATTTTCTGATTCTTGATGAACCTATCAATGGCTTAGATCCGACTGGAATACAAGATATGAGGAATTTCTTATTAAAACTAAATAGGGAAGAACATATTACCATTATGATTTCCAGTCATATCTTGGGGGAATTGTCAAAAATTACAACGAAATACGGCATTATTAAAAATGGCAAGCTGATTGAAGAAATCACTGCAAAAGAATTAAATGAAAAATGTCAATGTTGTTTAAAAATTAAGGCATCAGATACTGCACAGGCCGCTATTTTAATAGAGAAAAATCTCCATACTAAAAACTACGAAATTCTTTCCGATAATAATATTCGGATTTTTGAATATGTAGACAATCCCGGAATTGTAAACTCCTTACTGGTTAATCATGGAATTTCTGTTGATGAATGTACTGTAACAAAGGAGTCACTGGAAGATTACTTTAATGAAAAAATGAGAGGAGGCATAGTCAATGCTTAATTTAATTAGAGCTGATTTTTATAAAGCAATACATGGAAAAGTCTTGAAAGTATGTTTTCTTATGATGACAGGATGGATATTCTTATGTGCTTATGCACAAAAAGCAACGATTGGCATGAGGGAATATTTGGTAGGTACAGAAGTTTCTGCAAATTACTGGGATTCTTTTTTTAATTATTACCCGGTTGTATTCCCTTTGATTATTTTTTGCAGCTACTATTTCTCAAATGATTTTCGTCAAGGGACTGTAAAACAGTTATAGTAGAAAAAGGTCTGTCACGATGGAGTTACTTCTTATCAAAATTGGTAATTGGCTGGATTGTATCATTCTTTTTTTTGGTGTCTGCCTTTTTAATTGGTTTGTTATGTAATAAAATTTTTTTTGGAATAAGCGGTCTTACTTTTACAAACATTCGCAATATAGTGTCCTACATATTCTGTGAGGCATTATATCATATGGCTGTATCAACGCTCGCAATTTCACTTGTTTTTCTCATAAGAAACAGTTCAGTTAGCATGGCAGTTAATGCTTTGCTTATATTTTTTGGTTATCTGGTTCTTCATGGATTGGAAAGTATTTTGGGCTTAGGATATAACATCACAATTTTTTGGGCAATTAGTAATATCAATAAAACAAGGATAGATATGGCAGTTCAATGGCTTCCAACCGCAATTATCATTTTCTTCGCCTATATGATTATATTTGGCGGAGTTATAGGAACAATTTTCAAGAAAAGAGATATTACATAATGCAGGGAGGGATAATGTTATGAGTGTGGTACTTCAAATATATGCTATCATTGTGACACTATCTCTTATTATTGTTTTATCATTTTACTTGCTTCATCGTAGGGAGGTAACCCGGTTAAGCCAGAAATTGCAAACACTTTTACATTCATTTACCCATGCGGAATTGACATTAGATTTTCCTTCTTCCGATATAACCGATCTTGTAAATGCTTTAAATGAATTGCTTCGAGTTTACCACAAACAAGTATATTCATTACAAAAAAGGATGAGGCAATCAAAGAAACAATTACAAATTTAGCTCATGATCTTAGAACACCTGTGACTGCTATTCAAGGATATACCCAAATGCTTCTACAATCGCCGGAGTTGTCCGAGGAAGATTTAGATGCAGTAGCTGTTATAAATGAAAGATTGAATGTTTTAAATCAGTTACTAAATCAGTTGTTTGAATTTGCACGAATAGAAGCTGATGAAATGGAATTTTCTTATACTACATTTGATTTAAATGCTGTTTTACGCTCTGTTGCAGTTTCCTTTTTTAAATCTTTTGAGGAACGCAAAATAATTCCAGCATTAAGTATTGCAGAGATTTCTTTTCCATTTTATGGAGATGAAAAAGCAGTAACCAGAATTTTTGAAAATATCATTTCTAATGCCTTGTCACATGGGAAAAGTGATTATCATTTTTCATCTTATGATGATAATGAAAACTACCATTTTTCTTTTCAGAATTTTACAGACAGCATAAATGAATCTGATATAGACAAAATATTTAATCGTTTTTATACAACAGATTTATCCCGTTCCCGCAAAACAACCGGTTTGGGTCTCACAATAGCAAAGAATTTAACAGTAAAAATGGGCGGTTCTATCAGTGCTTCTCTAAATAATAATGTTTTTGAAATTGTAGTGTGCTTTCCTAAGCAAAAAGGATAAAAAACTGATGAGCCTGCTTTGGTGGTTAAAAAAAACCGCTTATAAAGTAGGTGTATTACATTGCTTATTCACATAAAAAACTTGATGGCGGTTTCAAAGCCGCCATTTTTCGTGCAAATAATATTCTAACACAAACATGGTGGCGTAGGAGGATGCCGTCATGTCTGCGTTAGTGATTCACAATACCCATGAGTTACATCAGTTAAAAAAAGCCTTGCCCCTCCTCCGGGGTATTCTGATTACTTATATGAAAAATATTATCATGTAAACGATAGTCCTATTTCATGCGTCCGTATGGCTTCATGCCGTCCGGGCGTTTTTCTGTTTTTATGGGGCAGCTTCGGGTCATACTGGCCCGAAGTCCAGCCCCGGTGCCGTTCCCCGCCGATTTCGTTTCGGTCACTTGTCAACCAACAACCGAAACGGAGGTCTATATGGCTATTATCAATTTGCGGGACTATTACCCATTCTATACATCAGATTGTTTTATGGAAGTATCAGAGGAAGTTGCTGAAATGTTCAAGGAATTTGACCGGAAAGAGGCGGCTTACCGCCTGCGTACCTACCGCCATAAAGCCTACTATTCCCTTGACCGGGATGATGGGCTGGAGCATGAAGCGGTATTTGTTTCTCTTTCTCCCCATGAACTGTATGAACGCAAGATTTCCATGCAGGAACTTCACGCAGCTATTTCCAGTCTGCCGGATAAACAGGCAAAACGGATTTATGCTCATTTCATTCTTGGAATGACAAAAAAGGATATTGCCCGGGCTGAGGGAGTGGATGAAAAGGTGGTGCGTGTGGCGATTGAGCGGGGGCTGAAGAACTTAGAAAAATATTTGAAAAAATTTTTGTAAGGCGTACCGTTTTTGCCTCAAAAATGAAAAGGCTTATGAAAGGCAACAGAACTTCGGGTCACAGTGGCCCGAGATTCCCATAAGCCTTCTGCTCCTTGCTACGAAAATAAAACTCGTAGCCAAAAACTGAACCTTGACAACAAATGTTTTCAACAATTATGAAAGCATCACTATAAAGCAGTCACAGTATTGGCTGCCTGTAGTGAGAGATTGATCGTATTTAAGAAAGGCTAGCTTTGAGCTTCCACATGATAACCATGTTTTTCCAATTCCCGTATATAACGAGAAAGCTGTTTTTGTTCACAGTGCTTACGTCTTGTTTCAAAACAGGATTCGTCAAATAGAGTTCCTTGTTTTAACATTGTGTAGATGATGACAAGAAGTTTTCGGGCAAGTGCGACAATCGCTTTTTTGGCTCCTTTTTTCTGTTTGATTCTCCAGTACCATGCCGAAAGATAAGTGTTGCGTTTCCCTGCAATCACCCAGGCAATTTCGCAGAGCATACTTTTTATGTAAGGATTGCCTTTTGTAACAGAGGTGCTTTTTCGTTTTCCAGCACTTTCGTTATTACCTGGGCACAAACCGGCCCATGAGCAGATGTGTTCCGCAGTTTTAAACGGCTTCATATCAATACCGATTTCAGCAATAATTGCACAGGAAGCAGTTGTGCTTATTCCATAGATGCTATTCAACTGCTCAACCTGCAGGGCAAATGGAGCCATATTTTCCTCGAGACTCGTTTCAATTTCAGCAAGATGTTTCTTTAAAGAATCGTAATGAGTCATGAGAATCCTTAAAAATGCCTTTTGGTGTTCTGACAGTGTTCCGTTCACGGACATGAGAATTTCATCAATACGGTTTCTGGTCTTGGTTTTGAGACAAGAATCTAAAGCAGTTTTATCAATCTGCCCATGTTCAATTAAATGCAGAATGATGTTTCTACCCGAAGCGCCAAAAATATCAGAAATAAAGGATGATAGACGGAAGCCGGAACTTTGTAAAAATTTCTCAATCCTGTTCTTCTGTGATGTAATATCGCGGATGACACTCTTACGGTAACGATTTAGATCGCGGAATTCCCGAATTCTTTTTTCTGGAATAAAACTTCCGTTCAGAAGTCCGGCGCGAAGCAAGGTGGAAATCCATTCGGAATCCCGCATATCGGTCTTTTTGCCAGGAACATTTTTCATATGGCGTGCATTTACAACAAGCAGGGTAATGTCACCATAGAAAGCATCCTCCAGTATTTCATAAATCGGCATCCAATAGATACCGGTGCTTTCCATAGCTACATGATGGCAGTTTTTAGAAACGATCCAATTCCGTAATGCTATCATATCCGGAATTAATGTAGAAAACTCACGGATTTCAGAACGGGTTGGCTTGCCCAGAGGACCAGTCAGGATACATGCAACAATTTTTTCTTTGTGGACATCCAGTCCACAGGAAATTTCCAGAAGGTCTTTCATACAGAACAACTCCTTTACTATAGAATTGGCAGGAGATTTGCCCGAGATAATACGGACTTTGCTACTCGTGCTATTCATAAAAGGTGCGACAATATGCTGTGCTCAAGGGCAAATCATTTACGTTGACAAACGGGGTGCAAATCCTCCAAGGTGCAATCAAACTTAATCCTGCCTAAGACTATTGTAAGGCAAAAAGAGAAGTGAAAAAAGTAGTGGAGTCAGTATCCTATTTTCATTATAGGCTGAGATAAGCTTTCATGATTCGTTGACAACTGAATAAAAAGAGAACCGGATACGAATGGTAAATGTACTGAGTGACAGGCCCGCCATGACTTCTGTTTTCGGGAAATATTTCTTCCCGGACAGAACGAGCGATCAGGCTCATGCCGCAAGCAGGCTGTGGTTGGCTCTGCTGGATAAGGTACAGATGCCTTGATACTTGCGTTTGGTCGAAGTCCGAGCGTTGAAGCGGTAGATTACCGTAAGCCGTCGCAGGCAACGAGAACGCCTTGCCATCAGAATGGGGAGAGGTGAGATTCCTATGGGGCAATAACCTATGCCCGTCCGGCAATCTGAAAATATAAGCAATCATATCTGGGGAGCCTCCGGCTCTGCTGTCTGATGATAGGTCAATTCTGACCGGAAGGCTCCCCTATTTTCAAGGAGGCTCTTATGAATAAGACAGGTTATATTCCCGGGCTGGAACCGGATGAATGGAGCAATGACGCCTGCCGGGGCTATGTCATTATGGCTATGCAGGACTGCGGCTTTTCATCGAAGGACATACAGCGTGTTCTGACCCAGCTTTATGAAGTCTTTGATTTCTATACGCTGGAGCAGGCAAAACAGAAATACAATTCTGGTAATTACTAACCTCGGGGCAGAATGACCCGAAGTGGAGAAAATTCAAAGGGCGGCACTTTTGGCGTGCCGTCTTTTGACATTTCCCCACAGGACAAAAGGAAATGAGCTGGCACATAACCCCCGTTTTGAAAAGGAGGTTTCCTATGACACAGGCTGTTACTTACCAGAGAGAAACAAAGGCTGTTGCATTTCAGGGAAAGACCATCGTACTGGAAAATCTTACTCCGGTACTCCCGCCGAAAGAAAAGGAACGCCGTAAAAAAGAGATTGAACGCAGCTTATATGATGTGTTCAGCAAGTATGGGGACAGGTTTCCCTAATTAACCGCAACATTGCTGTCCGGGGCTACTGATGGTATAATATACTCGTAAGATTGGTAGCTCCATTCCAACAGGAAAGGAGCCCAACATGGATATTATCAGAGAAGATTGTATTTACGCAAGACAGTCCGTAGACCGTAAGGACAGTATCAGCATTGAGAGCCAGATTGATTTCTGCAAGTATGAATTGAAAGGCGGAAACTGCCGGGTATTCAAAGACAAAGGATATTCCGGGAAGAACACCGACAGACCAGAATTTCAAAAACTGCTTGGAGAAATCCGCAAAGGAAAAGTCCGGCGGGTAATTGTTTACAAGCTGGACAGAATCAGCCGTTCCATTCTCGACTTTGCAAATATGATGGAACTGTTTCAAGAATACGATGTAGAGTTTGTATCTTCCACAGAAAAATTTGATACCTCGACACCGATGGGCCGGGCAATGTTAAATATCTGTATCGTATTCGCCCAGCTTGAACGTGAGACCATTCAAAAGCGTGTCACAGATGCCTATTATTCCCGTTGCCTGAAAGGCTTCCACATGAGCGGACAAGCTCCCTATGGCTATCAACTGGAGCCTACCGTAGTTGAAGGAATCCGCACAAAGAAAATGGTTGCCGATCCGGTAGCCGCCGACCATGTGAAGCTGATGTTTGAAATGTACGCACAGCCAGAAACCTCTTTTGGAGATATTACCCGCTACTTTGAGGAACACGACATAAAGATTTATGGCAAGTCCATGTTCCGTACATTTCTTTCCCAGCTTTTAAGAAACCCCGTTTATGCACAGGCTGATTTGGAACTGTACGAGTTTTTCAAAAGCCAGGGGGCAGCCATTGTAAATGATGCCGCTGATTTTTGCCGGAACAAATGGCTGTTATCTGTATCAGGGACGGGATGTAAAAGAGGACAAGGACAGGTGCCTGAAAGACCAAATACTTGTGATTGCTCCCCACGAAGCACTGATTTCCTCTGAAACATGGCTGAAATGCAGAAAGAAGCTGATGACAAATACCACTTTCCAGCATGGCAGAAAGCCGAGAAATACCTGGCTTGCCGGAAAAATCAAATGCGACATTGCGGATATGCCTTGAAAGCTACCCATGTTCCAAACAGCACTGGATATTTCCGGTGTACCAAACGGACAGAAATAAAGGCTGTCGGGCTGTGGAAAAATCCGCAAGGAAGAATTTGAACAGTTCATCTTTTCCGCTATGAGTGACCGGTTCAGAAATTTCCAGATACGCCACAGTGGAGAGGAAAAGGTCAATCCAAAGCTGACCGCCTATCAGGTGGAGCTGGCACAGGTAGAGGCAGAAATTGAAAAACTGCTTGATACGCTGACCGGAGCCAACGCAACACTGCTTGCCTATGCAAACAAAAAATTGAAGAACTGGACACCCG